>Ga0209317_1000085_pt1 | contig 129466 bp, 118 predicted proteins | sample RifGroB2_FD_183994 | JGI IMG/M metagenome (GOLD analysis project Ga0209317, IMG submission 183994) | Soil microbial communities from Rifle, Colorado, USA - Groundwater B2 (SPAdes) (version 2) | ecosystem: Environmental > Terrestrial > Soil > Unclassified | place: Rifle, Colorado | collected... | reverse complement strand
TTCCGAACAGAGAAGTTAAGACCGCCAGCGCCGATGGTACTGCAATACTATGTGGGAGAGTAGGTCGTCGCCATTCTTTAAATTCCTCCGATTCTTTGTTGAGTCGGAGGTTTTTTTTTGCCCTGAAAAATTACCAAACGTATAACACCAGGCCTATTCCGGATCAATTACCAGCATGGAATCCCATATTGGGTGAATGGAAAATCAAATCTGCAGAGCCCCAAATGCTTTTTAATAAATTGTAACAACGGAAAGTTGAATGCCACGGGGTATTCAACTTTCCGTTGTTAACGTTGTTATAACTATCACATTAGCTGTGTTTGATCATTTTTGCTTCCGGTGAAGGAATATTTATCTGTTTCCCATTCCGGTTCTATCACCCCCAAAAAGTAAAAAATATGGCACTGTATATTATTTCAAACCGATTGCCGCTGAAAGTGAGTAAATCGGATAACGATTTTATCTATGAACGTAGCGAAGGGGGACTTGCAACGGGATTGGGATCGTTACAGGATTTTTCAGACAGGCATTGGATCGGATGGCCTGGCATATTTTCTGATGATGAGAAGGATATAACGGTGATCAGCTCTGTCATGTTAAAGGAGAAATTTCATCCTGTCTTTCTTTCCGAAGAGCAAATTGTGAATTATTATGAGGGTTATAGCAATAGCATGATTTGGCCCTTGTGCCACTATTTCTATACCTATGTCCAATATGAATCTAAGTTCTGGGAAACTTATCAGGCGGTGAACCGTCTTTTTTGTGATGAAGCGGCCAAATTGCTTCATTCAGGTGACATGGTTTGGATTCAGGATTATCAACTGATGCTTTTGCCAGGCATGCTCAGGGAAAAAATTGAAGGGATCAGCATAGGATATTTTCATCATATACCGTTTCCTTCATACGAGTTATTCCGCATTTTGCCTGAAAGAGCGGAAATACTGAAGGGGTTGCTGGGCGCTGACCTGATTGGGTTTCATATTCATGATTATATGAGGCATTTTATTGATGCTTCGTACCGTGTACTTGGTCTCGACTGCGATTTAGATGAGATACATGTTGAAGACCGTATCGTGCATGTTGACGCTTTCCCGATTGGGATTAATTTCGATTTGCATTATAATGCCATATTGGATGAGTCCGTTCAGGAAATGGCGAAGAAATTCAGGGAAAACTTTGGCAACCATAAATTGGCGCTCTCGGTTGACAGGCTCGATTATAGCAAGGGAATTCTGCACAGGTTGAAGGGCTTTTCATTATTTCTTGAACGCCATCCGGAATATAGGGGAGAAGTTTCGCTGGTGATGGTGGTTGTTCCGTCGAGAGACAAGGTTGACCGGTATGCAGACCTGAAAGCCAAAATTGATGAAATGATCGGCGCCTTAAACGGTACGTATTCTTCGCTCAACTGGCGTCCCGTTTACTATTTCTACCATGGATTTCCTTTTGAAGAGCTGATGGCATTGTATCACATTGCCAATTTTGCATTGGTAACACCCTTGCGCGACGGAATGAACCTTGTTGCCAAAGAGTATGTCGCTGCAAAACACGATAACCCGGGAGTTTTGATTCTGAGTGAAATGGCCGGAGCCGCAGCAGAATTAAAAGAAGCAATAATCATTAACCCGAACGACGTCGAAGAGATTGAAGGCGCTTTGCTGGATGCCATGCTCATGCCGGAACCTGAACAGAAAAGACGCCTGTTAAAAATGCAAAAAACCGTTTCGAAACAGTCCGTTAACAAATGGGCCAATGATTTTGTGACAGAGTTGGACGACATAAAAAGGAAAAACCTTTTACTTCAGAATAAAAAAATTGACGATGATGCTTTAAAACAAATTAAAAAACTGTATAAAAGTGGCAGAAAGAGGCTGCTAATACTCGATTACGACGGCACGCTTGTGCCCATTGTTAAATTACCGGAATTAGCTATTCCTGAAGATCAATTGATCCGGACGCTGAAAGCTTTGGCAGCCGACAAACGAAATACTGTTGTAATCAGCAGTGGCAGAGATGCTGATTTTTTAGACAAATGGTTTGGAGAACTTGGCCTGGATTTGGCGGCAGAACATGGGGCATTTTACAAAGCAAGTGGTAAATGGCGGGAGAATTCGACAACTACACCATTCCCTGCAGATGATGAATTATTAAATATTATACAGCAGATTGTTGACAAAACACCGGGGTCGTGGCTGGAAGTAAAGAAAACTTCGGTAGTATGGCATTATCGTAATTGCGATAAATGGTTGGCCGATCTGCGCGAAAAACAACTTATTAATGCTTTGATGATGCCTTGTGCCCGACTTAATCTACAGATTATGAGAGGGACTAAAGTGGTTGAAGTAAAAACAGTTGGATTTAATAAAGGAACAGAGGCTATCCGCCTGATCGAAAAGGATGATTATGATTTTGTAATGGCTATGGGCGACGATATTACTGATGAAGATATGTTTCATGCCCTTCCGGCTGAAGCTGTAACCATAAAGGTTGGTTCGATTTCGAATTATGCAAGGTTCAGTATGCCACAACATGATACCAACAATTTTCTGAACAACTTAATGTTGGACTGGTAGATTATCAAAAGATTTGACTTTGGTTAAGGCCGAATGAATCGTGAAATAGGGCGTTCTTCTGAAAATAGGGAGGCTGTTTTGATCAGGGCCAGGTGAGAGTAGGCTTGAGGAAAATTTCCCAGTTGTCTTTTGGTCTCAAAGTCAAGATCCTCGCTGAACAATCCCAGATGATTCGAGTAACCAACAATTTTATCGAAAATCTCTTTTGCCTCTTCCGTCTCTCCGGTCACATAAAGAGCACGAATCAACCAAAAGGTACAAATGGTGAACGATGACGACAAGCGTCCGAAATCATCGGCATTGATATAACGATACATCAAACCCTTATAGAATAGTCCTTTTTTAATGGCTTGAACTGTTTTTTTAAACCGCTCGTCCGAACCGGAAATAAAACCATATTCTTCCATCAGCAAAAGTGAGGCGTCCATATCAATTTCATGGTAGGTTTGAGTAAAACTTTGCAATTGCTCGTTCCAGCCATTTTGTAGAATATCCATTTTTATTAGTTCGGCTTCTTTTTTCCAACGTTTGGCATATTCTTTCATGTTCAGCAATTGGGCAATTTTTCTTCCGCGGTCGAGGGAGACCCAACACATGATTTTTGAAAAAACGAAATGTTTATCGGAGTTTCTGATTTCCCATATCCCGTTATCCGGGTTTTTCCAATCTTCAATTACTGCTCTGACAATGTTTCTGACCACTTCCCAAATATCTTCAATTTCATCAAGTGTACCGGGGAAATATTTGTAGTACTGGTAAATAACATTCATCAGATAACCATATGCATCGTTTTGTTTTTGGAAGTAGGCGGCGTTGCCAATCCTTACCGGTTTCGAATTTTCGTATCCACTTAAATGCGACAACTCTTTCTCGTGCAATATCCGTTCGCCCCGGATCCCATACATGATCTGAAACTTATCCAGCTTCGTTTTCAGGATTCCTTTGATAAATGCAATAAAGCGGCGGGCAGATTCATTATGTCCGGAGCTTAGCAAAGTTTCGATCGACATTGAAGCGTCGCGAAGCCAGCAAAAACGGTAATCCCAGTTACGCACTTCTCCAATAGTTTCGGGAATACTGGTCGTTAAAGCAGCCAAAACAGCACCACTTGGCTGATACGACATCAGTTTTAAAACCAACATGCTGCGTGTGATCATTGCGTTATGCGTTTTGAACTTTTTGGAGCGGTTTACCCAGTTTAGCCAATACACTTTTGTGCGGTTATATTCAAGACTCACCCGTGCAATATCAATATTAATCAACTTCTGATTATTCGACAGGAGAATAAACTGGTCATTTTCAAGTACAATTTCTTTCTTCCCAAGAATTAACGCAAACAGAATACTTGAATAGAGGTATATGCAGTCCAAAGGATCATCAACCGATTGGGTTTTAATAAATTTTTTACTGACATAGTGAACAGCTTCCTTCTCGGCGTATTTCATTTTCGGGTTATAATTTACCCTGAAAGTTGGCTTGCCAGACAAAAACCTGATGTATCGGTAAATTTCGGGGGGAAGGTAGTAGTTGGGCTCGACCAATTTGTATCGGGGCATAAAATCCATCACTTCAAAACTGCCTTCGTCGGACGTGAACAGTGTACAAAGAATGTTGGTATTCTCGATATATTTTTGAGTAATAGAGTATTTATCTGACACTTCAAAACTAAATTCGCCTCCTTTTTCAACATCCAGTATTCTGGAAAAAATGGATGGAGAATCAAAATCAGGAAAGCAAAACCAGTCGATGCTCCCTGTTTCAGAGATCAGGGCTGCACTTCTGCAATTGCCTACAACGCCGTAATTTAAGTTCTGCATAATTTGCTCTTTTCGTTAATCCTTAAAAAAATCGTTGCCGATTTTGTTCAGTTTACAGTGTCAATCCTTGTTTCAGAGTGACTCTGCAGCTAAACTTCCTGCTGGCATGGGTTATTTCCAGGAATTTATTACTGATTTCCTTTCAATTTCCATGGAGGATTTCTTCTGTCCAAATAGAATTTAATACAATGAGATTTCCTGAAATTGCCATTGCTGCATGTTACCTTAACTAATTTAGGGTGATAAAGTTCAATTAGACAAATTTTGTTGAATGTTGTTACTCCAACATATTTAACCAAAACTATTAGCTATGAAATTGAAAAGTTTACTTCTCGCAGTATTGGTTGCGTTCGGATTTTTATCTGTTAATGCTCAGGTGATTGAAAAGGGTGATAAGATTCTTAATCTCGGCGTCGGGTTCGGTTCCGCGCTGTACAGTGGTTCTGGCTACAACAGTAGCGTTCTCCCAATTTCCGGTTCTTTAGAGGTTGTAATTAAAGATGACCTTTTTGACGGAAATGGTGCCGTTGGTGTTGGTGGATATCTTGGATATTCTGCCTATAAATGGAAATATTCCGGAGACAATGGTTATAAGTACAGTAACATCATCATTGGTCCAAGAGGATATTTGCATTATAATTTCGTTGAAAACCTCGATACTTAAGCAGGAGCTATGATTGGCTACAATATTGTTAGTTCAAAATGGTATGGAAGTGGTACTTCAATAGGCAGCGCCTCTGCAGGAGGTGTGATCTTCTCAGGCTTTTTGGGCGCACGGTATTTCTTCAACGATAAATTTGCTGCATTTGCTGAATTAGGTTCAGGAATTGCTTACCTCAATCTGGGGGTGGCAATAAGACTCTGACCCAAATCATGTAAATGCAAAATAGGCTGTCCCGCAAAGGGCAGCCTATTTTTTTATCTGTCATTCAAAGGATTAAACAGCCTGTACAAGCTCCAAACTTTCGAAACCTTTTTGTACGGCTTCGAGGTTCATTGGTATCAGATAATGGTGACGCGCTGGAAGTGATTTCTGCAAACCTTTTTCAACGCTTTCCATTTTAACTACGGGTTTAGCCTTCAGGTATGCGCCTAAAACTACCATATTGAAGGTTTTTACGTTGCCCAGTTCAGCGGCTATCAGGGTACCTTCAATTTTATAAATGTTAATATCGGTACGTTTTGGGGGATGGACAATCCCGTTAGGATCATAGATTAGTACCCCTCCCGGTTTAACCATTGTTTCAAATTTGTCCATTGATTGCTGGTTCAGGATAATAGCGGTGTCAAACGCATTTAAAACAGGCGAACTAATTCGGCTTTCGCTGAGAATAACGGTAACGTTTGCAGTTCCGCCGCGCATTTCGGGACCGTACGATGGAAACCAGGATACTTCCTGTTCGGCCATCACACCTGAATAAGCTAATATTTTTCCCATCGAAAGAACGCCCTGTCCGCCAAATCCGGCTATAATGATTTCTTCAGTCATCGTCTTAGTTTTTAATTGGTGTATAGCTGGCAGGATCATTTTTTGAACTGTCTTTCAGGTCGCCCGGAGGATAGAATGGGAACATGTTGGCTTCCATCCATTCATTGGCTTTTACCGGAGTCATTTTCCAGTTCATGTTGCAGGTTGAAACAACTTCGACGAACGACGTTCCTTTTTTATCGATTGCAGCCTGAAATGCTTTTGCAATGGCCTTTTTGCATTTACGAATGGTTGCCGGTGTATGTACCGATTGACGTGTTACATACGACGTTCCGGGCAATTGGGCGATCAGTTCGGTAATTTTCAGGGGGTATCCATTTCGGCCAATATCGCGGCCATTTGGAGTTGTTGCAGTAACTTGCCCAATTAAAGTGGTTGGGGCCATCTGTCCGCCGGTCATCCCGTAAATACCATTATTGATGAAAATAACTACAATGTTTTCGCCACGGTTGCATGCATGTAAAATTTCTGCAGCTCCAATCGAAGCCAAATCTCCATCACCCTGATAGGTGAAAACAACTTTATCGGGGTTGGTGCGCGAAATCCCGGTTGCAACAGCCGGAGCCCTTCCATGGGCTGCTTCCTGCCAGTCGACATGCAGGTATTTATATGCAAACACGGCGCATCCAACAGGCGCAACGCCAATGGTTTTGTCCTGAATGTCCATGTCTTCGATTACTTCGGCCAAAAGCCTGTGCACTACACCATGACTACAGCCGGGGCAATAATGCATAGTGGTATCGGTTAATAATTTTGGTTTCTCGTAAACCAGGTTATTTGGATTGATGATATCTGCCAGTTCCATAAATTATCCTCCTATCAGTTTTTGTTCAAGGGCTGTCACTACTTCATCCGGATTTGGGATGATTCCGCCCATACGCCCGAAGTGTAATACCGGAACTTTACATCCGGCGCAGCCAACGGCCAACTGAACGTCTTCGATCATTTGTCCGGCATTCATTTCAACAACCAACATTCCCTTTACACGTTGCGCCAGAGCTGCAATTGGTTTTTTTGGAAAAGGGTATAAGGTGATTGGGCGTAAAAGTCCAACCTTGATTCCTTTTGTGCGAGCCAAGTCAACCGCTTTCTGACAAACACGTGCCGACGATCCGAAAGCAACCAAAATGTATTCCGCATCTTCGCACTGTATTTCTTCAAAAAGCACTTCCTCTGCTTCCATTTTGGCATATTTCTCCTGAAAGCGCAGGTTGTTCTGCTCCATTCTTCCGGAGTCCATTTCAAGAGAGGTTACAATGTTCCGCTCCCGGTTTGGTTTGCGTCCGTTAGTAACCCAACTGCCATATTTCTGGTCAATTTCTTCGTCTGTCAGGCGGGGAATATAATCGGCTAAAACCACTTTTTCCATCATCTGGCCAATTACACCATCAGTCAAAATCATGGCCGGATTGCGATATTTGAAGGCCAGTTGGAATCCCAGTTCAACGAAATCGTTCATCTCCTGAACCGATGATGGTGCCAACACAATAAGATGATAATCACCATGCCCGCCACCTTTGGTCGATTGGTAGTAGTCGGCCTGCGATGGTTGAATCGTTCCTAATCCAGGCCCGCCGCGCTGTACATTTACAATAACGCAAGGCAGTTCAGAACCTGCAATGTATGATATTCCTTCGGCCATCAGGCTGATCCCCGGACTGGAAGAAGAGGTCAATACTTTTTTCCCGGTAGCAGCAGCTCCGTAAATCATGTGGATGGAGGCAATCTCGCTTTCGGCCTGAAGAACAACCATGCCGGTTTCATTCCAGGGTTCGCGGTCCATCAGGGTTTCCATTACTTCCGACTGAGGAGTGATGGGGTATCCGAAATAACCATCGCAACCACAACGAATGGCAGCTTCGGCAATGACCTCATTTCCCTTCATTAATCTTAATTCACCCATATTCTAGTTTTTAGATTTTTGCTTTGTTTGAAAAAGTGCCTAGAGTGCCTAGAGTTCGGAGTGCCTAGAGTTAAACTCCGAACTTCTTATATTTTTACCCGGTAAACAGTAATACAAGTATCCGGACAAACTGTTGCACAGTTTGAACAACCGATGCAGGCTTCCGGATTTTTCATAAACGAATAATGATAACCACGGCTGTTTACCTGCTTGTTTTGTCCGAGAACATCCTGAGGGCAAGCTACTACGCAGAGTCCGCATCCTTTGCATTCTTCGTTGTCAACTACTACTGCTCCAATTACTTTTGCCATATTTTTTATTTTAGAGGAAAATCGGCATTGAACTGTTTTAACCGGCTTTCCAAATCATTAAACTGTTCACGTTTTACGTGCGAAACACAGGCCCGTAAACCTTCTTTTTCGCTACCTGTATTTGTTAAGGTAATTGCACTGATTCCGTAATACAAAAGGTTTCCCAAAAGTTCTGAACCAGTCATTCCCGGATATCCAACCGTAAAATAGAATCCGTCAGCAATGGGTTCATCACCATCTTTTTCATATACGATATTAAATCCGTTCTCCAGAAATAAATCCTTCATGATCCGGGCTTTCTGTCCGTATTCTTTAACGTCTTCTATGAAATTGAATTCACCGTCGCTGGCCGCTTTTAACATAGCACACAGGGCATGTTGTGAAGAATGGGTGATTCCAGATGAAAGTGCATACAAAACCTGCATGACGATAGTAAATCCAAAGGGTTTACTGCCAAATCGTTTTTCAAGATTATCATACTTCCGGTTCCACAAGGCATTTGAAATGGCCATGATGGCACAGCGTTGCCCGGCATATGAAAAAATCTTGGAAGCTGAAATAAAGAGCACATAATGGTCAGTATATTTGGCTACCGTTGGCTGATAGGGCGGTATTCCGGGAGTGTATAAATCTTTCCTGAAATCCATCCCGAAATAAGCCAGGTCTTCCATTACGATTACATCGTATTTGGTTGCCAGTTCGCCAATAATCTGCAGCTCTTCTTCCGTAAAACAAATCCAGCTTGGGTTATTCGGGTTAGAATAAATCATCGAATTGATGTTGCCTTCAGCAAGATAGGATTCGAGTTTAGTCCTGAGTTTTTCACCCCTGAAATCGAACACGTCAAAGGACTCATATTTGTGACCCATTACGGTCATTTGCTGTTTCTGGACCGGAAATCCGGGATCGAGAAATAGAGTTGTATCTTTTTTTGCATCCACGTTTCCAGCCACTAAAAGCGCAGCAAAAGTTCCCTGCATGGCTCCTGACGTAGGAATACAACTGGCCGGTTCCACATCAACATTCATAAACAGTTTGATGAAGCGGGAAGCTTCATACTTGAGTGGTTTGATACCATCCATCATTGGATAGACGGAAGCCACTCCAGCCTGAAGTGCTTTAATTTCTGCTTCTACTCCAATCTTTGCAGGTGGCAATCCGGGAACACCCATTTCCATCCGGATAAATTTCACTTTGCTTTCTTCCTCAACGAGGTTGATCAAAGCAACAATTTCTCTGATTGAGGCTTTCCCAGGGTCGCTAATTTTAAGCTGATCGATGTATTTTTTTACAATTTCTTGTCTTACGGGAGTCATGTTCATCAGCACAAATCGTAAATTTTGGGTAAAAATAAGTAAAGAATTGGCTATATATCAAATGAATTCAGGATATTGAAAAACAGGTTTCGCAATTCGGAAATACAACCAGTTTCCGGATACTAAATTGAAAGCAGGCAAGCCAATCTGGTTTTGAATTAACAGAAAATCAAGCTAAAAGGTGAACCTGTATTTTGTCATGTTTCCTGATTTTATAGCCCGAATGAGGATTTTATGGAGTTTACCCAGTTGGAAACACGTTCGTCAGTCAACTCCGGTTCAAAATCTTCGTCAATCGGAAGACCAATAAACATTCCGTCGAAAATGGCTTCCGAGTCGTCAAATTCATATCCTGAAGGATCAACTTTACCAACAATGGTTGCACCGTTTTTCCGGAGGTCTTTGGCCAACATGCCCATTGCATTCACAAAATAGCTCGAATATGTAATGTGATCGCCCAAACCAAAAATTGCAACAGTTTTGCCTGTAAAATCAATCTTGCTGATGTTGGGAAAGAATTTACTCCAGTCGGTATTTGAATAGTTCGAATCCCAGGTTTCTTTGCCAACGGTTGAGATGCCAAAAATCATCCGGTCGTATTTTTCAAGATCAGATGCCAGGGCATCGTTTACTGAGATCATTTCTACATTCTGTTCGCCCAAAGCTGCTTTTACTTTTTCAGCAACACGGTGAACCGAACCTTTTTGTGGGCCGAAAAATAATCCAATTTTACTCATATCATGGTTATTATTGATTGTGAATTGCTAATTCTCCGCGGACATATTCTCCGAGAATGGATAAGCTGGAAACATTTTTTAAAATGATGTGGATGGCATGTTCATAGTTTGGCAGTTCGTCCCATTCAACATCCACATGAAACGTATATTCATTGGGCTTCCCAATAATTGGAACGGATTGTATTTTGGTCAGGTTGATTTGGTTTTCGGCAAAAATATTCAGCACTTTGGCCAGTGAACCATAAAAATGGCCCACCTCAAAACAAAGCGAGGCTTTATTGGTTCCTTCAGCCGGATTTCCATGTTTGGCCAAAATCAGGAAACGGGTATAGTTTTTTTTGTTCGACTCAATGCCTTTATCCAGAATTTCGAGTCCATACAAACTGGCAGATCGGGTATTACTGATAGCCGCTGCATGGGTTATTTTTTCTTCTGAAATCAGTTTGGCAACTTTGGCATTGTCTCCCAGTTCTTTGCGTTCAGCATTGGGGAAATATTTTTCGAGGTATTCGGCACATTGTAAAAATGAAACCGGATGCGAGTAGATTTCTTTTATTGCTTTCTTTTTGACTCCGGGAAGCACCATTAGATTCATTTGGATATGAATGTAAATTTCTCCAATAATCTTTAAGTGATAATCGCGGATCAGCGCATAATTTTGGAGAAGACTTCCGGCAATCGAATTTTCAATAGCCATTACCGCAATGTCAACCTGGTCGTTGTCAATCAGGTCGCAAACCTGTTTGAAGGTTTTGCATTCCACTACTTCTATGGATTCTTCTCCAAAGTAATTTCTGGCAGCATCTTCGTGAAATGAACCTGCAATTCCTTGTATAGCTATTTTCTTCATCTTTGTGTTCAAGTTAAAATACCCGACTAAACCGGGACAATTTACGTAAAATATCCAAATATCTTCCGGGTATTTCGGTTTGCAAAGATAACAAACGAACCCAAGTTCAGTTTTAAACCTGAAAGGGATTTTATATTTTATACATATCGCTGGCCTTTACCAATTCCAGCCGGTGCGCCTGAAGTACTTCGATGCACTTTTGAATATTGTCGGGCTTCAGAACAATATTGGCTGATTTGTTATCCATTGAATAGGCATACAAATATTCGATGAAAACACCTTCGCCCGATAAAATATCAAGCGCTCTGGCCAAGGCACCCGGTTCATTCGGACTATTCAGACATACCACATCCGTCAGCCTTGCTGAAAATTCAGCGTCTTTCAGAATTAAAATCGCTCTTTCCGGTTCGGACACCATCATTCGTAAAATACCGAATTCGGAGGTGTCGGCTAAACTCATGGCAGACATGTTTATTCCTGCATTACCCAGAAGCTGTGTGACTTCGTTCAGTCTTCCGGTTTTATTTTCGAGAAATACGGTGAGTTGTTTGATGATCATTGGATGTTCCTCCTACAATTTACGGTTATCAATTACTCTTTTCGCTTTTCCGGCGGTGCGTTCAATGGTTTTGGGTTCCACCAGTTTTACATCAACCGAAATACCTAATGTGCTTTGAATCTTGTGGGTAATCTTTTTTCGCAAGGCTTCAAGTACTTTAATTTCGTCAGAGAAGAACTGCTCCTGAACTTCAACCATGAGTTTCAGGGTATCTAAATTACCTTCCCTTTCAACAATAAGCAAATAGTGTGGCGCAGTTTCACTCATTTCGAGCAGCACACTTTCTATCTGCGACGGGAATACATTGACTCCCCGGATAATCAGCATGTCGTCGCTTCGTCCTTTGCATTTTTCCATACGTACCAGAGTTCGTCCACAGGCACATTTTTCGTAATTCAGACGGGTAAGATCGCGGGTGCGGTAGCGAATCAGCGGAATTCCTTCTTTGGTAATGGTGGTGAACACCAATTCGCCAATCTCTCCTGCCGGAAGTGGTTGCAAAGTAACCGGATCAATAATTTCAGGCACAAAATGATCTTCCATAATGTGCATTCCGGCCTGATGTTCGCATTCGCACGAAACTCCGGGGCCGATAATTTCGCTTAATCCATAGATGTCAATAGCTTTTAGCCCAAGTTTCGCTTCTATTTCTTTGCGCATATTTTCTGTCCAGGGCTCGGCGCCAAAAATACCAATGCGTAATTTCAGATTTTCTTTTTTAATTCCGGCGGCTTCCATCTCTTCCGCCAGGTAAAGCGAGTAAGAAGGTGTACAGGCAATTACCGAGGTTCCAAAATCTTCCATCAGTTGCAATTGTTTTTCGGTGTTCCCTCCTGAAATGGGGATCACCGAGGCGCCCAGATTTTCGCAACCGTAGTGCAATCCAAGTCCTCCGGTGAACAGTCCGTAGCCATAAGCCACCTGGACGATATCCTCGCGGTGAACCCCAGCCATACACAGCGAACGGGTTACGACTTCCGACCAACTGTTTAAATCTTTGCGGGTGTAGCCCACCACTGTTGGTTTTCCGGTAGTTCCTGAAGATGCATGAATACGGACAATCTCGCTCATTGGAACAGTAAACATACCGAACGGATAATTATCGCGCAAGTCGGTTTTAAGAGTGAATGGCAATTTGCTTAAATCGTCAATAGACTTGATGTCGTCGGGAACAAGCCCGTCTTCCTGCATCTTTTGACGATAACTTGGCACGTTGTGGTAAATCCGCTTGACTGTTTCAATCAGCCTTTCTGTCTGAATGGCCCGCATTTCATCGCGGCTCGCACATTCTATTTTTTCGTTCCAGATCATTTTTTTGAAGTTGTATGAATGGGATTTATTTCGAATTTATTTTTCAGGTGTTTCCATATACGGTTTCTTCCGGGAGAAGGATTAACCCCACTTCCTGTAATCTTGTCCGGGCATCGGGCTCATCTTCAGTATCAATAACAAACCATGCTTTTTCGCTGCCGAATCCGGAACGTCCGTAGGCATTGGTGAAATTTACTCCGGCTTTGACAATTTGTTTCAGTAAATCATCCAGTCCGCCTGGTTTATCTTCCATTTCGACAACCACAATCTTTCGCAATGCAGCAGATAACCCACTTTCATTGAGTAACTGGTGCGCATAAACCGGATTTGAAACCAACAGATTTAATATTCCCCATCCATTGGCAGTATGATTGAGATTCATGGTTCGGATATTGATCTGGGCAGTTTTTAAAACCGAAGTAACCCTTTCGAGGTGACCGATCTTATTTTCGAGAAATATGGAGACCTGATATGCCATGGGAATTATGAATTTTAAATGATGAATTTTAAATAAATTGCAACTGGCAATTGGCTGCTGGCAGTTGGCATAAAGCCATTAATGCAATTGTTTTACCAGTTGTCAGTAGCTAATAGCCAGCAGCCGGTTACGAATTCAACGCTTTCCGAAGTTCTTTCACCCGAACAGCTTTGCCTTCAGATTTTGGCAAAGATCCCGGCTCTACCAGTTTTACGATTGGTTTTACCAGTACTTCATCGCGAATCTGGCCTGAAATTAATCGTGAAAGCTTGTCTAACCGGGTGATATCGCCATTAAACCAGTCTCTTTTCACTTCCACTTCAATAATCATTTCGTCTGATCCATTCAGCGTATCTAAGGTAATCAGATAATCGGCACCAACTTCAGGAATTTTCATCAGAACTCCTTCAATCTGCATCGGGAAAACATTGCAGCCTTTCACGATAAACATATCGTCGCTGCGACCTGTTATCCGGTCGAGTCTTACATGCGTTCTTCCACAGGAGCAATCGCCCGGAAGAATCCTGGTCAGATCGCGGGTGCGATAACGAATCAGTGGCATAGCTTCGCGGTCAAGTGTAGTCATCACTAATTCGCCGACCTCTCCGTCAGCAACAGGTTCTAAAGTATCAGGGTTTATAATTTCAATCAGGAAGGCGTCTTCCCAAATATGCAGACCGTTTTGGTAGGTGCATTCGAAAGCAACGCCGGGGCCGTTCATTTCTGAAAGTCCAAATGAGTTATAGGCCTTTACACCGAACATTTCTTCGATGCGACCGCGTTGTTCTTCGGTATGAGGTTCAGCGCCAATCACAAAAGTGTGCAGTTTCGTATCTTTTCGGGGATCAAGGCCTTCTTCCTGAAAAACTTCGAACAAACGGTTCAGGTAGCTGGGAATGGCATGGGCTACGGTTGTACCGTAATCCTGCATAAGCTTGATCTGTCGCGGACTGTTTCCGGCACCTGCCGGTATACTCAAACATCCCAAACGTTCAATGCCATACTGAAATCCCAAACCACCGGTAAACAATCCATATCCGCAGATATTCTGGAATACGTCTGTATCGCGGACTCCGGCGCAAAACAGCGAACGAGCCATCAGGTTTGCCCACGAATCAATGTCATGGCGGTTGTGAAAGATGACGGTTGGATTTCCGGTTGTGCCACTCGAACTGTGCAAGCGGATTAACTCTTTTTGTGGTAATCCTAAAAATCCGTAGGGAAAATTATCACGTAGGTTTTGTTTGGTCGTAAACGGTAATTTTTTAATATCAGCAACTGAACCGATTGAATCAGCAGACAACTCTTTTTGCTTGTATAAATTTCCATAGTAGGGCGAATTCATCGCAGCCTGAATGGTATTTTTCAGGCGTGTAACCTGAAGTTTTTCCAGATTTTTTCGATCAAGGGTTTCCAATTCGTTTTCCCAATACATGGTGTTAAGTTTTTTAGAAAGAATACATCAGCATTAATTGGGCTCTATGGTTTGTAGCATCTACGCTACTGCTGTATAGTCCGTCGGTAATATTAATAGTACCGGTTCCAAATTTTGCGGACGTTAATTCGTATTCCAGTACAAAGCGCAGTTTTGAAACATTAAGTGCAAAATGAGGAGCAACCCGGTAAATGGAAGCCACATTGGGAACTAATCCCGGAGTTACTACCGAAGGGGCAGCCTGACTTCCGAAATTATAAAGTGCATCAACGGTACCCAGATTTTTCATATAACCTCCGAAGAATCCGATCTGATATTTTTTGCCATAAACGGCATTGATAAAGCTAGTCAGTGAATTATATGGCGTATAGGTCATTGCTCCGGTTGCCCGGTCAATAGTTTTTACTCCGTAACCACCCGGAATATTTAGATGGGTCATGTTTTGACCAAGAACTGCTTTTGCTCTGATCACGAACATCTTTTTTACATACTGGGTATATCCAACAAATGATATGGCCTGAACCAATTCGTTCGATACATATTTTTTTGTGTCTTTTCCGGGAGCTAATTCCACCGTATAAAGGGTAGGCAGAATATATTTCAGACTGGTTCCGGCACCCAACGTAAAACCTCCATTATTCAGTTCAATGTTGGCAACCATTTCCGGAATTCCGGCATTGCGGTTAAAACATTCACTCTTGTCGTTATATACCATAGCCTTTGGATACATGGAATCGATTTTGGTGAATCCGTATGATTTATACTGAAATTCGGAAACCATAGCTGCTGATAAAATAAATTTAGCATTTGGTTTATAATCGAATCTGATTTGTGGACTACGGTTAAAAGGCTGGAACGGACATCCTGTGTTTAAACCACCAACATTAGGGAAAACCTTCCCGCTCCAGAATGGATGCCATGTTTGGCCAACCAGCAAGGAGGATTTTGTCCAGCTGAGAACCGCATTGGCTTGCCTTACGCGCAGCATGGCGGGATTTACACCAAGGTCGCCAGCAAAGTCGGCTTCAATATTGGCACTGGTTTTTGCTTTTAATATCTCCGGACCAGCAATTCTTACTCCCATTCTGGAAGCCATCGACGAAAAATTGTAGGTGGGTGTTTGATTAATGTGTTTCCCATTGGCATCAACCCCTCCATATAAAGGAACAATAAAAAATTGTTCGTTGGCGGCATTTAAACCTTTGTAGGTGTCCCAGAAGGCTTCGTAGCGTATAAATCCGTAAAATTCGAGGGTTGTTTCTTTGGGCTTGGCTTCCTGATTGAAAGCGCTTTTTGCGCATAAAAGGAGGAGTAAAAAAAGTATTTTTTTCATTTGAGCTGGTTTCTAAATATCAACTTTTGCGTTAGTCAAAAAATGGCATAACGAATTGAAGTTCCATTCAGAAACTCAATTAATTGATTTTTGGTTTTTTGTAATCGTGTGAAATTTTTCTGAATGAGGTGTAAGTCAATAACCATAACCTCGCAATTCAGAATAGAAATCAAAAGTAAAAGTTTTATCTAACTCTGCAAACGAGTTGGAGAGGTGATTGTAAGCAAAAAAGGCGTTGTGCTTTCATAATAAAAGAGGAAATGCGCTTATATAAAGCAATTATAAATAACTGAGACCTAAATTTGAAAAATCAAATATTAGTAATTTAGATTCAGTTTGAATAATTATTCGGGATATTTGGACGTAATCCGCCAGATCAGGTTGGGCATTGTTTTATACTTCCGGATATCCGAAATATTAGTTTAAATGTTTCTAAAGGGTTAAAACTAGACCGATTATTTGTAAATAATTATGCCATAGTATACTTATATTCCCTGAAAAAGAGGTTTCGATTAATAAATTATTCCATCAAACGTATTTTGAATCAAAATATAACTACTTTTGGTGGACATTTATCCATTATTTAAACAGTTATTTATGAACATTTTTGTTGGAAGCCTTCCCTTTAAAATTGAGGAAAGCGAATTACAGGAAATTTTTGAAGAGTACGGAGAAGTAACATCCGTAAAGATTATTACAGACAGAGCTACAGGTAGATCAAAAGGATTTGGTTTTGTAGAAATGACTAATGAAGAAGAAGCTAAAAAAGCAATTGAAGAATTGAACAACGCTGAAATTGAAGGCCGGACAATTGTTGTAAATAAAGCTGAAGAGAAAAAAGAAGGAAGTCGCCCAGGTGGTGGTGGTTTCCGTGGTGGTAACTCTGGCGGAGGTTTCCGTGGAGGCAATTCAGGTGGCGGCGGTGGATATCGTGGCGGCAGCGGTGGTGCTGGCGGCGGCGGTGGTTTCCGTGGTGGTGACCGTGGAGGTAACTCAGGTGGTGGTTTCAACAAAGGCGGTTTTAACCGTGGTGGTGGAAGCAGCGCAGGTGGTAACAGAAGATCTGAATACTAGTAATTTCCTGTTTTAATGTGCTCTTTTATATAGAAATTAAGCATTAATTTTTATAACTACATAAAGGCTAATAAATGGAGGTGTTTCACCAAAATTTATTAGCCTTCTTTTTATAAGTATCTCAGCTTTATATCCGGGAGCTGATCACTGTAACTGAATATTGCGACTGATCACTTTATTTCTCAATCCTTATCCTGGCATCCACTGCAACCAGCTTGTCGCCATCACCCATTAGCGGATTGATATCCATTTCCTTTATTTCAACCGCAAAGCGCAACAGAGTAGACAGCCTGACTATCACTTCTGCAAATTTACGTTCGTTGATACCATTTTTACCACGGTAACCTTTGATGATTTGATACGACCGGAGGTTTTTAATCATGGACGCTGCTTCGCACATGGTCAGTGGGGCTAATCCTGAAGTAACATCTTTCAACACTTCAACAAAAATTCCTCCCATTCCGCATAAAATAACGTGTCCAAAGCGGTCTTCATATTTGGCGCCAAGAAAGAGCTCAATACCACACGCCATCTCAGCCATTAATACTGAAGTGGTATCTTTAATTTTAATCAGTCTTTTGAATTCACGCTGTACCGTTTCCATATCCTGAACGTTCAGAATAACTCCGTTAACTTCAGTTTTATGAATTGGGCCAACCACTTTCATAACCAGCGGGAATCCCAGTTTTTTTGCTGTTTCAATAGCGGATTCTTCGGTGGTCACTGTGATTTCGCGCACCATTGGAATTCCTGCTGCTAAAAATAACCGGTGGATGGTTTCAGGGGTCTGATAACCATCCTCCAACGAATCGATAATTCTTCGGATTTCAGGAATATCAATTTTATCCAGGAATATTTTTTCTTCCGAAGGTTTGGCTGTATTCAATATGGATGTTAGCGCTTTTCCGAGTAGAACCTCATCCGGAAAGTTTACATTTCCCTGCGAGATAAAGTGAGCCACCTCATCGGCAACATTGATGATGGAGGGTAGAATGGGAAAAATGGGCTTTTTGCAGGTTTGCATTTTTTCGTTGAGTACCTGATACACATCATGTACCGGATTTAATCCCGGACTGCCAAAAATAACAGCCATCCCATCAATTTCATCAAATTCATTTTCGCAGGCATCAATAATTGCAGCCAGTTGTTCAGCATTTCCGGTGGCCAGAAAATCGATTGGATTCTCTACCGATGAACCCGGAAAAAGTTTATTTTTCAGTTTTTTCTTCGCTTCCGAATCTTTGATATGCGGAATATGCAATCCGCCACTTTCGAGTGCATCGGTCAGCATTACGGCCGGCCCTCCAGCATGGGTGATGATGGCCAGTCGCTTGCCTTTCATGGGTTTGCAGTGAAAAACATTGGCCACTGTGGTCAGTTCTTCACGGCCATAACAGCGCACAATCCCGGCCTTGCGGAAAAGAGCCTCAACCGCCAGATCGGAATTGGCCATGGCGCCGGTGTGCGAAGATGCTGCCCTGCTTCCGGCCTGACTGCTTCCCGCTTTAATCGCGGCAATTTTACATCCTTTTCGTATGAGTGAGGAGGCGTGCTTCAATAATTTATCCGGATTTTTAATGCTTTCAATGTAGAGCAGTTTCACCCTTGTACTGGTTTCAGGATTAAAAACTTCATCCATAAACTCGAGAATTTCTTCGACTCCATTCTGGGCTGAATTTCCGACTGAGAACACACTGGCAAAATGAAGCCCTTTGGGAATACCAGATTCCATAATAAAAACCGCCGTTGCGCCGGAACTCGAAACGAGGTCACAACTCATTTGTACCAGTTTAGGAATTGGAGTTGTAAACACGCTGGTATGGGCATAGGTAATGATACCGATGCAGTTAGGGCCAATGAGGCTGCCATTATTTTCTTCTATTATTTTGACAATCTGCTGCTCCAGTATTCGTCCTTCTTCACTTTCTTCACTGAATCCGGCTGAAATGATGATAAATCCTTTGGTGCCTTTTTGAGTTGCCAACACTTCCACCGCATTCAAACAGGATGAAGCCGAAATAGCCAGAACAGCCATTTCTACCGGTGGTAGCTCGTTTACTGATGGAAAAGATTTAATCCCCTGAACAGTTTCAGAGGTTGGATTAACGACCCACAAATCGCCTTTAAAATTGTTGTCGATCAGATTTTTTAACAATTTACCTCCCGGTTTGGAGATGTTGTTGGAAGCTCCTATGACTACAATACTTCGCGGGGCAATCAATTCATGTGTTATCATTTCCCTGTTTTTAATTTGTGAAACAAAGGTAGGAAAAGCGATTTCAGGAGGAACTGACTTTTAACCGCATTTCAGCAATGTATTTCACTTAAAGTCATGTCAACATTGATTTGGACGAGTAGCAATATCAAGCTGATTGACAATGGGAAATAGTCATCAGTCATTCGGAAAGTTGCTTTTATTTTTCAAAAGACTATTGACTTTTTCCTGTTAGTTAAGAATAAAAATCAGTTATGTTTGTATAAGAGTTCCCTGCCTCATCGGCAGGAGGGCAAATTTTGGGTTAATGGCCACCAAATCAGAACAAAAAATAGTAGTTATTTGCGACTTTTCGGAGCGGATGAAAGATGTCATCATTCACGGGGCCCGAATGGCAGATATTCTGAAAAAGGAACTTTGTCTGACGGCGGTTTGGAAGGATCCGAATCAAAAAAGCATCATTCAGGAAAACCTGATTCAAACCACCCGAAGCCTGAAATCACACTTACCCAATATACCGGTTTCATGGTTACTTCTACAGAAATCCCTGTATCATAATATGCAAAAACTGGTGGATGAATACAATGCCGTTTTACTGGTATTGCATCAGAATGACATCAATTGGGTAATGAAAGCATTTCAGCAAAGCAGCATCGCATTTTTATTTGTGAAAGGTGAAATTCCCAGGTTTTTGAGTTACAAAAATGTATTAGTCCCGGTTGATTACCGAAGGGCCTCAAAGGAAACTTCGCTTTGGGCCTCCTATTTCGGAAGGTTTAACCGTTCCCAGGTTCAGTTAATTTATGCACAGGAAACTAATAAAGAAGATAAAAACCGGTTGCAGAAAAATCTCGATTTTTTCAAGAAATTTTTGTCAAGACTGAATGTTCGTCACTTTGAGATTGCCGGAAAGACAACCAGTTGGGGAATTTGCAATGAAACCCTTGTTCGGGCTGATGAATGGCTTGGCGATTTAATGATTTTTTCAGGAAGCAGTTCTATTTCGTTACTTGATTTAATGATTGGACTTCCGGAAAAACGAATCGTAAAAAAGGCGGGCAATTTGCCCATCATGCTCATTAATCCGAGAAAAGATATTTGCATGATGTGCGACTGAAAGATTCAAGTTCCAAGTTCCAAGCAGACTTGGAACTTGAAACTTGAAATTTGGAACTATTTTATTCTGTTATCTCCATCTCATCGATCAGATAACCCGCACCTGCAAATTTGTCAATAATAAATAGGGCGTAGCGGATATCGAGGATGATGTTTCGACAATGTTCCGGATCATATATCAGATCGCTCATGGTTCCTTCCCAGCATCGGTCAAAATTGATACCGATTAATTTTCCTTCCGCATCGAGCACCGGGCTGCCCGAATTTCCCCCGGTTGTGTGGTTGGAAGCGGTAAAACAAACATTCATAACCCCATTATTTCCATACCTGCCGTAATCTTTGTTCTGGTATAAATCGCGTAAGGTTTGCGGTACATTGTAGTCGTAAATGGCAGGATTATCTTTTTGCATAATCCCGGTCAGAGTCGTGTAATAATTGTAAGTCACGCCATCCATTGGTTTATAGCCTTCCACTTTGCCATAAGCAACACGAAAGGTTTTGTTTGCATCAGTCCAAAGCGGTTTGTCGCCATTCATCTTCATGATTCCGGCAACATAAATCTGTAAGTTGTCGTCAATTTGTTTCTGAATCGAGTTAAATGGAGCCTGTACATTTAATTCGTAGTAATTCTTTAAACTTCGGAATAGCTTAAATGCCGGATCCTTACTCACGATTTTAAGCTTTGCGGGATTTAATCCGGAGGCAATAGATGTAAGTTTGGCTTGGTCTAGGAATATGGATTTACGGTAAAATTTACTGATCAAAAGTTCCGGAGTCATTTTATTCATGAGTGATTTAAATTCTTCTGGTAAAAACCTGGAGTCAACATCTTTGTCATAAAGTGAAAGCAGGGCTGCAAATATCTTTTCATCGGTTGCCCTGTTATATTCCCTGAAATGCTCAGTTAATCTGGTATCCACGGCTTTCTGGATTCTTGGCAGTTCGGATGGTGAATAGGAGGTCCAACGGGATTCGAGCTGTTCGAAATAGGAAATAAGGCTGAATAAATCTGTTCCACGTTGAATAATCTCACCATAATAATCATTGGCTTTGGCATAGGGGGCAAGTTCTTCGTAGAGCTTTTCGAATGATGGAAGAACTTCCCCGAATTGGGATTGCCGTTCAGGATTTGATCCGATCCATTGTTGGAATTCGGTTTCAAATTTTTGTTTGGCTTCAACGGCATTTAATCTCCGAAGACCCTTCACTTCACCCTGCCACTTTTTCCATGCATTGCCTGTTGTTTGATATTTGGCCGCATATTGTATTCTTACTTTGGGATCATTATTCATGTCGGCAGCCAGCAAACGCAGTTTTTCGTCACGGATCTTAATTTTATCCGGATCGCCCTGTTCCATAATCTGGCTGATGGCCTGTGACGGAAGAAATTGCTGGGTACGGCCCGGGTAACCGAGCAAAAGTGTAAAATCGTTGGTTTTGACTCCCTTGATCGAAATTTTAAAGAATTTTTTCGGTTTGTAAGGAACATTGTTATTAGAATATTTGGCAGGCAGATTATCTTTTCCGGCATAGACACGGAAGAGCGAAAAATCGCCGGTATGTCGGGGCCACATCCAGTTATCGGTATCACCGCCAAATTTTCCAATGGATGATGGAGGTGCTCCAACCAAACGGACATCCTGGAATACCTGATATACGTGCAGGAAGTATTGATTTCCGGCAAAAAATGGCTGAATGATTGCTTCATATTTGCCTTTTTCTGACGCATGGGCAACAATTTTTTTTGAATTGCGGCTGATGATTACAGAAACTGAATCTTTGGGTTTGCTTTCAGACCCTGCCAGTACTTTATCTGTAACATCTTCCATGCGCTCGAGAATACGAACACTTAAATCCGAATTTGGAAGTTCGTCCTGATGGGTTTTGGCCCAAAACCCGTAGGTTAGGTAATCATGTTCAACCGAACTGTGGTTTTGAATGGCATCAAAGCCACAATGGTGGTTGGTAATGAGTAACCCTTCATTGGAAATAAATTCACCGGTGCAGCCACTGCCAAAAAGAACCACTGCATCTTTCATGCTTTCGTTAGTGACGCTATAAATATCTTCGGCAGTAAGTTTGAAGCCCATTTGCTTCATTTCTTCCATGTTATATTTGTTGACCAAGGTTGGTATCCACATACCATCTTTAGCCACTACTGACGAAATGGAACCCCAAACAAATCCTATAACGAATATATATTTTCTGATCATTTTTCTTTTTGATTTTATTTTGAGGGGGCAAATTTAATCAACTACAGAACACACCAATCCATGAATTGTCATGAATTGCAAAAAAAGCAGGCCCGAATGTAATTAATATGATTATCTGCCTCCTGTCTGTTTGCTTTTTATGGCAGTCAATTTTGTCATTCGTAGTCATTTAATTGTCATTAAGTTGTCCTGAAGCGATAAATGACAATTAAATGACTATTAATGACTGTTTGTAAATTTACGAACAACCATTAATTTATATTAGACCTGCCTTTCTTTTTTATTGCACCGGCCAGTTAGCGGCTTAATTCTGCTGAAGTGTGAAAACCTGAGGCAACAACAGTACTTTCGATGTTATTTTTGTTGACCAGGATGGCATCAATCAGGATGGATTTTACCAGTGATTTCCCATTACTTTCGGTGGTGAATTTCATGTTTAAAGGTTTTTCCATAGCCAGCGAAACAGCCAGATCAGCAGTTATTGAAGCCATTTCCTTCAAAGGTTTTAAAATGTCACAAGTTTGTGTACCATGGATAATTGCTTGTACGTTATCTAATTCGGCATCCTGAGCAGCAACCATTATTTTACCTTCATATCCCCTTTCTTTAAGCACCTGAAGAACTCCATCGGCAATGGCATCACTTCCGGTGATTATTGCGGTCAGGGTATCAGTTGACTGATCGAGAGCAAGATTGGCATGAAGTTTACCCTGTTCCGGAGACCAGTTTTCAGTAAATTCGCTGTAAACCACCTGAATGTCTCCTTTTTCCATGAACGGCTGCAACGTATTGATCTGTCCGAGGAAAAGTCGCATGGAATTATTGTCGTATTTCGAACCAGGAATCAGTGCATATCTGCCTTGTGGCTTAAGGGAAGTCAGATAAGATGCCATAAGTTCCCCAATCTGGGTACTGTTTGCTGATATGTAATAATCGAGTTTGCAGCCGTTAATCAATCGGTCGTAGGCAATAACCTTCACATCCGCCTCATGTGCAATCTCAACAATTTTTGCTGCTTCGTCCTGATTAATAGGAACTACAATCAGAACTTTCGCCCCATTTCTGATCATGGTAGCAGCTTGTTCGATTTGTTTCTGCTGATTGTTGTCTGCTACCTCAAGCATCACTTCAGCTCCCAGTTTGGTCAGTTCGTCCACCAGATAGTTTTTGTCTTTTTCCCATCTCTGATTTTCGTAACTATGCATCAGTATCCCAATTTTGGGAACCTTTGATTTGCAACTGGTCACAAAACTTAAACTGCTAATGAGGATTAGTAAAAACAAGAAACTTGAGACTTTCATGGTTTAGTTTTATTTGAAAGATTATTTGGGCATAAGATACTATTTATCCTTTAAAATTTGGCATAAAAATCAGACTGTTCTTGAGCACTAATGGTTTGTATGTCAGATTAATATTTTACTCGAAAGCCTTCAGATGTTCATATAGGCTTTGGACAGGAAGGCCCATGACATTGAAAAATGAACCTTCAATCCGATGAATACCAATATATCCGATCCACTCCTGAATGCCATAAGCACCTGCCTTATCGTAAGGACGATAGTTTTCGAGGTAATACTGAATTTCTTCGTCGCTCAGAGGTTTGAACCAAACATCGGTTGAAGCAAAAAAGGAGACTTTTTTTTCAGTCGTCAGCAAACAAACACCGGTTAAAACCTGATGTTTGTTTCCTGATAAATTTTTCAACATCCTGAATCCATCGGCATAATCGGCTGGTTTATTCATAACATGCCCATCGAGCCAGACAATGGTATCGGCTGTAATCACCAGTTGGTTTTTTTTAAGGGAAGGACGAAATGCCTCAGCTTTCAGTTCTGCCAGGTAAACCGGAATCTCAGTCATGCCCAAGCCATCCGGAAAAACTTCAGGAATATCCATGCTTCGCACTTCGAATTTCAATCCCAAATCTTTAAGTAATTCCTGACGGCGTGGTGATTTGGATGCCAGGATAATTTCGTATTGAGCTAGATTTTGGAGAAGCATAATTTAGTTTCAAGTTCCAAATTTCAAATTCCAGGTTTAGCTTTGTTTTGCACAGATTGATTACTGCGACTGAACACCGAGACTGTAAATTAATCTGCTTTAATTCCTTTGATTTCCTGGCCGAACCATTTTTGCTGTGAGCGCATCACTTGTTCAATCACATCACGAACACAACCTTCGCCACCTTTTTTGTCGGAAATATATTGCGAAATGGCTTTTATTTCAGGTACTGCATCGATCGGACAGGTAGTTATTCCAACTTCCAGCATGATGGAGTGATCAACCAGATCGTCGCCCATATACAGAATGTCATTTTTCAGGATTCCGGTTTTCGTGCAAAAATCCTCCAGGCATTCGGTCTTGTTAAATGAATCCATATAAATGTGTTCAATTCCAAGTTTTTTATGACGGAGTAAAACCCGCTTGGTATTTGCCCCGGTAATAATGGCAATCTGAAATCCGTTTTTAAGTGCATAACGAATGGCAAATCCGTCTTTTACATTAGAAGTTCGCATGGGATCGCCGAATTCGTCGAGCGGTGTAGTATCCAACGAAAGAACGCCGTCAACATCGAAAATAAATGCTTTGATATTTTTAAGTCTTTCTTTAAAGAAGGTCATGATTCTATTTTTGGTGAACCTGAAAAATACTTTCGGTCACAAAGCTATAGATTTTCTGATATTCGGGCTTATTCTGAAGCATTTTTAAATGCAGGCCGATGATGGTCTGGTCGTTCCTCTTGGCAGGTCCGGTCTGCGCTTCCACTGGATGAAGTGTTTCAATTTTTGCGGCAGTTTCGCGAATGAGTGGTTTGAGAAGTTCGAAGTCAAGTTTTTTATCATGGAGTATTTCAGCGCCTATGGAATAAAAGTGATTGACAAAGTTGTTGGTAAATACGGCAGCCAGATGAAGCGTTTTTCGTTCATCCGAATTGATCTGGCACACTGTTTCCGAAAGTCTTTTGCCCAGTTCTTCGAGTTTCATTAAGTTGGATGGATGGTTGGCTTCAATACAGATCGGGATATCAGAAAAATCAACTTTTCTACTTTTCGAAAAGGTTTGAAGTGGATAGAACACCCCGTAATTACTGGTAAATCCTTCCAGAATATTCATCGGTACGCTGCCGGCAGTGTGCACAATCAGTTGGTTTTCGCGAAGGCGTAAGTTTTCCAATACTTCCTGAATGGCAGGATCTTTCACTGCAATCACGTACAAGTCGGCTTCAGTATCCAACTGGAACAGATCATTGGTAAAACCAGCATTCACTTTTTCTGAAAGAACACGTGCCGATTCCGTTGACCGGCTATAAACCTGTTTTACATGGATTCCTTTTTCTATCAGGGCTAAAGCCAATTGTGTGGCCACGTTTCCTGAGCCTATCATGACAATGTTTTCAATCATATCTCAAAAATTGAGTTGGAAAGGTATAAAAAAACTCCAAACGGATATCAGATCAGAAATGCCGGAACGATGAATTAAAAGCACTTTATCCATGATTAAAATGGCAGGATTCAAGTAGAAGCAATTAGTAAAATAATTGTGAGAATCAGAATCAGGAACGAATAAAAAGAACGGGATGAAAATTTTTTCTTTTCCCGGTATAGTCCCATGCCTGACATGACAACCAACACAATCAATAAAATGATTAACGGTATGGTAAAGAGTTCATGAATAAATCTTAAAACCTGATTGTCGATTTTAAAATGAGAACTTCCCAATAGAAAAACAAAATAAGCAGCGGTTCCAATACTTGAAATCAGAATCAGACGATCATTCTGATTTTCGCTATTTACAGGCTTCCTTTCTTCCATTATTTCCAGTTGAAAATCAAATGTATTCATTAAAATGATGAATCAGATGATTAGCCGAAATTGTTTATAGGATATAATTACCTGTTTCCGTAACGTTTATTGACCGTTTCCCAATTCACAACATTCCAAAAATTGTCAACGTACTCTGCCCTGCGGTTCTGGTATTTCAAATAATACGCATGTTCCCACACATCGATGCACAAAAGCGGTGTGCCTTTTTTCTCCGCCACATCCATCAACGGATTATCCTGATTCGGAGTGGAAGTGACAAATACTTGTCCGTCTTTTCCGGCTACCAGCCAGGCCCATCCGCTTCCGAACTGTTTTTTAGCGGCATTGGCAAATTCTTCTTTAAACTTATCCATTGAGCCAAAGCTTTTTTCAATGGCTGCGCTTAAAACAACTGACGGATTGCTTTTTACTGGTGATAAATTTTCCCAGAAAAGAAGGTGGTTGTAATAACCGCCTCCGTTATTCCGGACCGCGGCCGGAAATTTGCTGATTCCGGCAAACAATTCTTTCAATTCAAGATTGGCAGCAGGCGTATCTTTGATGGCGGCCAGAAAATTGGTGTGGTATGCCTTATGATGTTTGCTGTAATGAATTTCCATAGTTTTTGCGTCAATGGTGGGTTCCAGCGCATCGTACGGAAAGGAAAGTTCAGGAAAAATACTGTCAATAGCTTTTTGACCAGTTGCATTGCCACTGCTGTATACGCTGGCCCAAACTGGTGCAGCGACCATTGAGGTGCCTACCAGGGTAAGAAAATTTCTACGTTTCATGATTTCTAAATTAGAATGTCCAAACTGTTTGCTGATTTATTTTTGTAATCTGATAAACAGATGAATAATCCGATTTGTTTAGAAATCCTGAAAAGGAAAAAGTCATTAGTCAGAAGTCATTAATCAGAAGGAAAAAGTTATTAGGAAAGAGGAAAAAGAATGAGGAAAAAATGCATTTTCCACTTTCTTTTTCCTCTTTCCCCTTTTCTAATGACCAATGACTATTTTCTAAGTTCTTAGTTCCCCAACTCAAACATACTGGCCATATCACTTTTTGAAAGTGTTTTAAACGCAACCATCGATTCTGTTTTCGTGATTCCATCTACTTTTACCACATTCTCTGTCATCAGTTCTGCCAGATCATCGGCATGAGGAAGCCGGATAACTGCTACCAGGTCGAATCTTCCGGATACGGAGTAAACATCAGTAATTCCGGGCAACCTGACTAATTGTTCTGCTACTAAATTGACCTTTTCCCGTTCGGTATTGATGAGAATAATTGCGTTAATCATGATCTTTTCCTCCTGAATATTTTAAACTCACTCAAAAGTACAGAAATTAATGACTGTCCAAACTTTCCATCATATACAACGAATGCTCAATGGTTGGAAAAATCTCGTGACAATATTCGCTTACAGCTTTTACACTTCCGGGCAGTGAGTATATCAATGTTTTGCCTGAAACGCCTGCGATTCCGCGGCTTAATAATGCTGCCGGTTTTTCTGTTCCATACTTCACGCGGATCAGTTCCATAATTCCCGGAATTTCTTTCTCGAGTAAAGGTCTGATTGTTTCCGGCGTAAAATCCCTTGGCCCGATGCCTGTTCCTCCTGTAGTAAAAATTGCATCTGCCCCTGAAGAAATTGCATCAGTTACCAGCTTTGTAAGTTGAATCGGAGCATCGGGAATTAGATGGTGGGTTATCGCAGTTCGTCGGTTGATTCCCGAAAAATAAGTTTCAGCCAGATTTTTGATTTGCGGTCCACTTTGATCGGCATATTCACCTGCACTGGCACGGTCGCTCAAAGTGATAATGTGAATAGTGATGATTTTGGGGATATAGCTAAGTTCATCACCGGCTTTTAGTTCGCCGTTTCGAATAACCCGGGCAAAAATACCTTCCTTGGGCATGACACAATTGCCCACTTCACGGAAAATAGAACAATTATCACCATGGCATTTTTTGCCAATCTGAGTGACTTCCAATTCTATGTTTTCATTCCGGAACCGATCCAACGGCTTGCATTCGTGAAGCAGTAGGCCCTCAGTGGTAATATTTTCAGCAAACTCTCCGTAGTTGATGGTTCGTCCTGCCTCTTCAGAAAATTTAGTGATACTTTCGGCTGCCAGCAGACTAATCTGGCGGTGCCACCTTCCGGAGTGAGCATCCCCCATAACACCGATTTCGGAAAGTTGAATCAAATCAACCGGGGTTTTTATAGTTCCCTTTTTTTCGGATGTATTGACTGAAAGGATTTTGATTTTCATTCGCTATTTTTTTGTTTTACTTACCAGTTGAATTTTTTCTATGACCATTTCTTTATCAACAGCTTTGCACATGTCGTAAACAGTGAGCAGAGCAATACTAACTCCGGAAAGGGCTTCCATTTCTACCCCGGTTTTACCAAAGCAAAGCGTCGTGCATTCGGCCCGAACCCCATTTTCCTTAAGGGTGCATTTGACATCAATTTTCCAAAGAGGGAGCGGATGACATAACGGAATCAGTTCGCCGGTTCTTTTGGCTCCCTGGATTCCTGCAATTTCAGCCACAGTTAGTACGTCGCCTTTTTTCATCTGGTTTTGCCGAATCAATTCAATGGTTTCTGGTTGCAGACGGATAAAACCTTTGGCCACAGCTTCGCGCTCCTGATCTGGCTTCTGGCTGACATCCACCATTTTTGCCTTTCCTTTTTCGTCGGTATGAGATAATTTTTTCATAGAATTAGAGGCCCCACCCAACCTCCCCAAACGTGGAGGAGTGAAAAGCGCTGTTATTAAGGGTTATCGATTATTCAATATTTTTCATTGTCAATTTCGTAATTTCAGAAAATGATCTGCAAAGCACAACTTGGAACTTTGAACCTGAAACTTGAAACTCGTACTCATCCTCCAATATTGTAGAACTCGCTCGATTTATTGTAAGTTCCGCTTTTGGGTTTGTTGCCTATTGCCAGGTTTAACGCTTGTTCAGATCCAAGTTCCCTGATGTTGTATGCCAGATCGCTAAACAGGCATGGTTTTATATCTCCGTTGGCCAGTAAACGAACCCGATTGCATTTGCTGCAATTGCCTCCTTCGCCACCTTCAACATTGGAGAATTCTCCGGTTTTCAGATTCATCTGGTGAATAAATCGCAGTTTCAATCCTCTTTCCTCGCAGAATTTCCTAAGATGTAAGGTTTCTTCATCAGCTTGCCCCAGCAGTACACAATTAATCTTGATGGGTTGTAATCCGACTTGACGCGCAACCTCAATTCCTTCCAGAACCTTTGACAGGTCTCCGTTTCGGGTAATCTGGCAATAATTGTCCGGATTTACGGTATCCAAACTAATATTGATACGGTTCAGTCCGGCTTTCTTCAAATCAGCAGCATATTCTGAAAGTAAGATACCGTTGGTGGTCATCGATAAATCTTCCAGTCCATCAATTGCTTCAAGCATAGCAACCAGTTCGACAATTCCTTTTCGGACCAATGGCTCGCCTCCTGTCAGTCGTACCTTGGTAATTCCGTTTTTTACGGCCAACCGTGTAAAATCGGTAATTTCCTCAAAACTTAAAATATCGGAATGATCGAGCAATTTAATTCCATCGTCAGGCATGCAATAGCTACAGCGGAGGTTGCACCGGTCAGTTACCGAAATACGCAAATAATCAATTGATCGGCTAAAGCGGTCGAACATAGACAATTTCTCCTTTTTTTATTTCGGTTTTACCTGCGGAAATGGTTATAAATCCAAATGCCTGATGATAGGCATGAATGTGAGCCGAACCATGATAGTTAATCATTTCGACCTCATTCCCGTTTGTTAATTGCACCGGCAGACACTCTTCGCGATCTGTTTTTTTTCGTTTGAATTCATGGCTCATTGGTAAAGGTAGTCTGATTTCAGGCTGAGTATAATTCATCAGTTTCCATAAAAATGGCAAAACAAAAACCTCAAATTGAATAAACGATGATACCGGGTTTCCGGGAAGGCCAATGATGTATTTATTCTTCTTAGAAGCAAATGTAGTATGTTGACCGGGCTTAATGCTTATTTTACTGAAGTGAATTTCAAATCCAAGTTCCCTGATTATTTGTGGAACAAAATCAAAATCGCCGACCGATACTCCTCCTGAAAGAATGGTTACATCATTTTGGGCTACTGATTGCTGAATAACCTGAGTAGTCAGTTTTTCATCATCACGCACAATTCCGTAATTATTTACTGAAAACCCGTATTTAGTTGATTGTGTGTAAAGTTGAGGTCCGTTTGAATTGCGAATTTGTGAAGGTTTGGGAGTCTCTTCCGGATTAACCAATTCCGATCCGGTTGAGATCAGACCTAAAACCGGAGTTTTGTATACCATTGGATTCGTGCAGCCAACAGTTGCCAAAATAGCAATGTGTTGCGGCTTGATTTGAATGCCTTTCTGCAACACCAAATCTCCCGATTTCAAATCTTCACCTTTCAAACAGATGTTTGAATTGGTACTTTCGCCCGTAAACCGCACTTTCCCAGGTACTGTTTCGTGCGAATATTCCACCATAAAAATAGTGTCTGCGCCTTCGGGAAGCTGAGCCCCTGTCATTATTTTACTGCATTGGTTTAATCCGATTGTTTTGGTTGGTGAAAAACCGGCAGGAATAATTTCAAGTACAGAAAGTTCATTACCCAAATCAACCCGTCGGCAGGCATAACCGTCCATAGCTGATTTATTGAAGGGAGGAACATCGGCATCAGCAAATACATCCTGGGCCAGAATCCGACCTGATGAATGCAGTAAACCAATAAGTTCAGTTCCTAAAGGTTGAACTTTTGAGAAAGCAGTTTCCAGTGCTTGTTCAAGTGTTATCATCTTTGGTTATTTTCCAGATTTGATCATAAACGAATGAGGAAGGGTCCATGCTGAATTGTCCGCTATCAGAATACACAATTACATCGGCCAGTTTTTGCATTTCCAGAGCCGATGGTTTCACTTCTTCATAGTTTTTTTGGATAAACAGGTAAAAATCAGGAACAATGAATTTGCGCAATGCTGCTGATTCAACTATAATTGGCTGATCACTCGAAATGTAGTCAGTGATAATTCTGAAAGCATCTTCGAGATGCTCTTCGGTTGCCTGAATATAGAAGACTTTTTCGGCGCCTGCCTGAAGAAACAAGGAACTGTCTTTGCCAGAGGTTAAATCGGTTTCCCTAAAGATGCGGTAATTATCCGTTACAAGGATTGGAGTCAGACCAGGTGTAGGTTCATGAAAATGAGGTGAGATTTTGACAGCGACTAATTTCTGGCTGGCATTTTGTCTGATTACCCGGCGCATAAAACTTGTTTTACCAACATTTCGTCCGGAACCGGAAATCAGCATAATATTTTTTGAAATTTGGGTCATATAAACACAATTCAATCATTTAAAAGGAAGGCTGCATTTACTGACCAACCGGTGTGACGGACAGTTTCTGCTCCTTTACAATTCATTCCGCCACTGCAGAAATCGGGAGGCTGGAGTGTTTCCACTTCAACCCATCGGGTTTGAAAGCTTATGAGTGCACTTAGCTTACCAAAACTCGGAGTTAGGATACAAATGTAGCGAGATTTGAACCACATAGGCACATAGAACACATAAAAAACTTAGGAAACAGATCAGGAGACTATCAGAAAATGACATTATCCTTACTAAATCCTTTGACCAATAGGTATTCTGCCCACTAGTAAATATCAAACTAGTGTGTCCTATGTGACTATGTGGTTCATTCAATTATTTTTTGTAGAAGTTCATTTGCTGTAAATAATCCCAGCTACGATATGGAATAAAATGCCGTATGTCTTTTCCGGCTTTTATAGAATTGCGGATGAAAGTTGAAGAAATTTCCATCAGCGGAGCATTGGCCACCTGAACACGTTGATATTTAAGTGCTGTTTCAGCATCGAATCCCGGGCGTGGATAAACGATGATGTCGTAATTGGCTAATAAAACGTCCGCATTTTTCCATTTGTGAATGCTGTCCAGATTGTCGGAGCCCATCAGGATAAAAAACTGGTGCGTAGGGTATTTTTCACTCAGGTAAGCCAGCGTGTCGATGGTGTACGAAGGTTTGGGCAAGCCAAATTCAACTTTTGAAGCGCGGAAACGCAGGTCGTCGCCAATGGCCCGATTAACCAGTTCCAGGCGCTGATAATCATCAAGCAACGTTTTTTTATTTTTCAGCGGATTTTGAGGACTCACAACAAACCAAAGCTGATCGATTTCGGTGTATTCGACCATGTAATTGGCAATGGCCATGTGCCCGACATGAATCGGGTTGAATGAGCCAAAGTAGAGTCCGGTTTTAATCATGGTTTTAATTTCTTCTATTGTATCGTTGAATTACAGAATAATCAAGGTTTCTTATAATCAAAGAGTCATTGTCAACTTTTAAAACTAAAAACTTGTTCACAAATTTATCCTGATACATTAACAAAGTATCATGCCCAAAAATGTATTTATACTTTGTCAGTGGATCGACATATAAAATAGAATCTTTATCTATTTGAAAAATTGCATTCCCATTTTCATCATTCCCCCAGGCACCTATAATTTTTTCTGCAGTTACCTCTTGATTTGCTTTGTATTGTTTCTTTTTTGCACAGGAAATCATCAACAATACAAGTAATGATATGAATAAGGTTCTGTTCAATTCATTAATCTTCATATTCGGCTTTCTCAAACCATTGTAATTATGCCTTAAAGTACATTCAATACCTGTTCCTTAATTTTTTCCAGATTGTCTTTCATCTGGACAACAATGCGTTGAAGGTTGCTTTCGTTGGCTTTAGACCCGAGCGTATTGATTTCACGGCCAATTTCCTGGGCAATAAAACCCAGTTTCCGGCCTGAAGGCTCATTTTCGGCCATGGTTTCAGTGAAATAGCTGCAATGATTGGTCAAACGAACTTTTTCTTCGTTGATGTCGAGTTTTTCCATGTAATAAATCAGTTCCTGTTCGAAACGGTTTTTATCAATATTGCCATTCAGTTGCATTTCGTTGAGGCTGTCCATGATTTTATTCTTCACATTTTCCATGCGCTGGGTCTCGTGAGGTTCAATCTGGCTGAGTAGATCCAGAATATTCTGAATATTATTATCGATATCAATTTTAAGTGCCAGACCCTCCTGATCGCGAAAACGATTAAGTTCTTCGAGGGTTTTTTCCAGGTTATCACGAACCTCCAGCCATTCGGTTTCATCCAATTCGTCATACACCATTTTTACAGTTTCCGGGAGCCTCATGATGCTATTCATGATGGTTTGGTTTATTTCCAGACCCAGTTCCTGATGGATATCGGTAAGCTGCCGGTAGTAATCCTTGACGATGGCTGAATTAATCCGTGAAGTGCTTTCAGTTCCGAGATTATCAAGGTAAAGGGCAAAATCAACTTTTCCGCGTGTGAGCATTTCTGAAATTAACCGGCGTATTTCAATATCCTTTTCGCGGTACATCGCCGGAATCCGGGTGTTAATATCGAGTTGTTTGCTGTTAAGCGATTTAATTTCAAGCGTAATTTTTTTATTTCCTACTTCGAATTCGGTTTTCCCGAATCCAGTCATTGATCTAATCATAAATTAAGGATTTTAGCTGCTAAAGATACAGAAAAAGGGAAAAGGAAAGAGTCATTGGTCAATAGTCATTAGAAAAAAGGAAAAGGAAAAAGGAAAAGACAGTCTGGTTTTACCTTTTCCTAATGACGAAAAACTATTTTCTATTATGCAATCACACCCGAACCAAGCAACTCCTCACCATCATACCATGCGGCAAACTGGCCGGAAGTGATTCCACGTTGTTCCATGTCAAAAATAATATACAAGCCATCTTCCTTCTGGTAAATGGTTGCTTTTTCGAGCGGCTGACGGTACCTGATGCGTAAATCGTATCTTCTGCTTTCTCCTGAATTCATTATCAGGTCAGGGCGTATCCAATGAATTTCTTCTTTCGGAATAAAAAGTCCCGGACGATACAAGCCCGGATGGTCGATGCCTTCACCAACATACAAGATGTTTCGGATAACATCGGTACCCAATACAAACAAAGGATCCTGATGGCCACCAATATTCAAACCTTTGCGCTGGCCAACCGTGTAGAAATGGGCGCCTTTGTGTTCGCCGATTACTTCACCATGCCAGGGTTTGTAGGGAAATGCCGAACAAAGTTTTTTATAGTTTTCCTCAGTTTTTTCAATATTCTTCTTTTTTGAAATAAAATCGGCAGTAATTTCAATCACATTACCGGTTTTAGGTTCAAGTTGCTGTTGAAGAAAGGTAGGCAAGTCAACTTTTCCGACAAAGCAAATTCCTTGTGAATCTTTGCGTTCTGCGGTGGGCAGGTTAGCCATATGGGCTATCTCACGCACCATAGGCTTTTCCAAATGTCCGATAGGGAATATGGCTTTTGAAAGTTGATATTGATTTAGCTGGCACAGAAAATAACTCTGATCCTTGTTTTTGTCTTTTCCGGCAAGTAACTGATGAATCGCCTGACCGTCTTTTTCAAACTCAGACCTCCGACAGTAATGTCCGGTTGCTACAAAGTCGGCTCCATATTTTAAACATTCTTCGAGGAAAATATCAAATTTTATTTCGCGGTTACACAGCACATCGGGATTAGGTGTACGTCCTTTGCTGTATTCGCCAAACATATAGTCCACCACACGTTGTTTGTAATCTTTGCTGAGATCAACAATATGAAACGGGATTTCTAGTTTTTTTGCTACCAGTTCGGCGATCAAAGCATCGTCTTCCCAGGTGCAGCGCGATGTAATCGTTCCGGTGCGGTCGTGCCAGTTTACCATGAATAAGGCCACAACATCGTATCCTTGCTGCTTAAGCAAATATGCCGCAACACTCGAATCGACACCTCCAGAGAGGCCTATAACAACACGTTTCATTGGAGTTTCAATTTTCAAATTCAAGCTTAGCTTCATGCCGGATAATGATATATAATACTTTCTAACAATCCCGGTTTTGAACACAGTCGATTATGCTTAAGCTCAATTGGGTAAACAAAAGTATGCAAAGAACGGCGCTTTTCCAACAGAATGTAATCGGTTATATTAAATCATCCTGGTTAATATCCGAAACGTCGATGATTTTTTTCAGGATGGCGTACATGGTTAATCCTGAAGCCGATTTAATGCCGGTTTTTTCAGAAATATTCTTTCGGTGAGAAATAACGGTATGCGTACTCACAAATAATTGATCGGCAATTTCCTTGTTTGAATAGCCTTTAGTGAGGAGTTGCAGGACTTCGATTTCACGTTTTGTAAGCTCTGCATCAGTGTCTTTGCTTTGATCTGAAAGGAATGAATTCAAAATTTCGTTTACCTTGTAACAAATCAAAGTTGGTGTGTCGAAAAGGTTTATCCTTTGATTGGAATATACCGAATCGGGCTGTAATTGGAGCGTTATAAAATGAATATTTTGAGTCGTGGTAAGTATCTGACGCATGAATGAGCCACTTTTTTCCTGTTCTTCGGAAGTAGCAATGATTAGGATATGTCCATTCAATGCCGGATAATCAATTAATTCGTCGCCCCGATGAAGCAGGATAACTTCACTTGCCATGCTGCTTTTCAGAATCTCGAACAAACCGGTTAAAACCAGGTCTGATTGGCTGATGACAACTACTGATATATTATAAATGCTATTCATTACTTGCTAAAAGTTTTTCGAGCTGTTTCACTTTTGGCATCAGAATATGATCTTCAATTCTGGAATGATTTTTCAGGTCTTTCTCAAAAAGAAACAAATTCGCCAGGAACGCATTTCCGCGATTCTGATCGTAATTAGGTGGTAAATATTTAATGATGATGTTGGTCAGATCGTCCATTTTATCGTCCATATTCGAGTGCTCTTTTTCGAAGCTATCAATGGAAAAGGATGGATATTTTTGGGTGAACTGAGCACGTTTTTCCGGGTTTTCGACGACGGCATTTAACTCAAGTATAAAAGGAAACATTTCGCGTTCCTCAAAATTGATGTGAATCACGAACTCTTCTTTAAACTTGGCATAAAACTTCCGGACCAGTTCATTTTCTGTGTTTTCATCCGGACTTGCCGACAAAAAAAGTTCGATCAGCCGGTCGTTTTCGGGTATCAGATAGTCTTTGTAATACTGATGAGTCTTAATCAGGTAATCGATGACCATAGATACCGAAAAATCCAGTAACCTTTTCTCCGGAAAATAAGCTTCATAATGAAAAACATTAATGGTTTCAACGAAAAAGTTGAGATCGATCTGATTCTCTTCGCAAATGTTCCGGATTGTTTTATCTCCAAAGCCCAATTTGATACCCAAGCGGTTGATAACCGGCAACAACGAATGATCTTTGTGAATGACAGAAGCGAGTTTGCTGTTTTCGTTAAACAATTCCATGGCCTGAAAAAATAAATTGATGTACAAACAAAGACAATATTTTTGACGAAAGGTTCATAAAAAAAGGAAAAAGGGAAAACGAAAAAATAAAGTTACACCTTGTTTTTTCGCATTCCCTTTTCCTCTTTCCCTTTTACCTTATTTATGGTCTCCTGCTCCAGAAAGTCCGTTTTGGCTTCGGTTCAGCCTGAGCCGACGGATGATTGGTTGGCCTGTTTTCCCTGCCAGATGTTTCCCTAATAGCCTGACCGTTGTGTTGACGGGCAATTGGTTTGCGGGCAGTTTTGGCTGGTGCTTTCATAGGCGTGAAATCGGTCATTGCATACGGATGATCTTCTACCACCGGAATGGTCTGAGAAATCAACCGTTGGATATCGCGCAGAAAAGTGATTTCAGTATTATCGCAAAATGAAAGAGCGATTCCGCTTTGTCCGGCGCGTCCGGTCCTTCCGATTCGGTGAACATAGGTCTCCGGAATATTGGGTATTTCGAAGTTAATTACATGGGTTAAATCATCAATATCAATTCCTCTGGCAGCGATGTCGGTGGCAACCAAAAGCCGTATTTTACCGCCTTTAAAATCGGAAAGGGCTTTTTGACGGGCATTCTGTGATTTGTTGCCGTGAATAGCCTGTGCCTGGTGTCCATTCTTTTGAAGAAATTGTACCACTTTATCGGCGCCATGCTTGGTCCGCGTAAATACAAGTGCAGAAACAATTTCCTGTTTCCTCAGCAAATGAAGCAACAGGCTGCGTTTATCAGCATAATTGACCATATACATCTGCTGTTCCACCTTTTCGGCTGTAGTTACTTCAGGAGTTACTTCCACCTTCGACGGATTATTCAGGATCGTTTGCGACAGTTTTACGATGTCGGTCGGCATGGTGGCCGAGAAAAACAACGACTGGCGCTCCCTAGGTAATTCAGCAATAATGCGCTTTACATCATGTATAAAACCCATGTCGAGCATACGATCGGCTTCGTCGAGCACAAACAATTCAATGCTCCTGAAATCGATATAGCCCTGATTAAATAAGTCAAGGAGACGGCCGGGAGTTGCTATCAGGATATCAATCCCCTGACGCAGGGCATCTGTTTGAGGGCGTTCGCCCACACCGCCATAAATAACGGTGTGTTTCAAGCCGGCATACCGGCCGTAAGCAGCAAAGCTTTCGCCAATCTGGATAGCCAGTTCACGGGTAGGGGTTACAATCAGTGATTTAATCCTGCGTTTTCCTTTGGCAGGAAGGTGTGAGTCGTAAAGAATCTGAATAATCGGAATAGCAAATGCTGCCGTTTTTCCGGTTCCTGTTTGTGCACATCCTAATAAATCTTTTCGCTGAAGTATAATGGGTATTGCTTGTTCCTGAATGGGAGTAGGTGTTTCGTAGCCCTCTGTTTTTAAAGCCCTCAGGATGGGCTCAATCAAATCTAAATTTTCAAATGACATTTTAATAATTTGGAAAGGCTTTCATGTCAAACTTTTTTGACTGGCCTTTATGTTTACGGCGCAAAATTAGTTATTAATCCGATAAACCACCCAGATTCGGACTTATTTATCGTTTTTTATTGAAAAAGAACATGTTAGGGTGATGTTGAAGGTAGTAGCAGTTTTTAGAGATTAACTGAATTTTTCGCCTTTCATTTATATATATCTGCTTTGTCTCCTGCTATTTATGCTGATTGCAGCAACAGCAATGAATAGGGTGATACCCAATGACTGTGCCGTATTTGTCGAATTCGTAATGGCAGCAATTCATGAGCAGATCGCTCAGTTTGTGGCGGGCGCGTGCCACGCGTGTTTTGGCTGCGGTGTAGGAGAGACCCGCCTTTTCGGCATACTCTTTAATACTTTTCCCTTCAAATTCAACTTGGCAGAGTGCCTGGCAATCCTTCTCCGGAAGGTCTTCCATGAAAAGCACCATGTCACGGATTGCTCCAGTCATGGCTTCATCCGATTCCGGTTCAGAGTCGATCATTTCCGGGATTTCTTCCACCGAGATTGGATTGGCTTTTCGAAAATGGTCGGTGATGATGTTACGTGCAATCTGGAAAACCCACGACTGCACTTTGGTTTCGTCACGCAGGCCGTCAATTTTTGAATGAATCCGGATAAAAGTTTCCTGAAGCAGATCATCGGCTAAATCTTCATCTTTCACTTTTTTCAGGATAAAGTGGCGCAGGCTGTCGCTGAATTTATGCCATAATTCGGTCGTTTGTTGTTCCATAAACTTTATTTTGATGATCGAAAAACTTCTAATGCTGATGGAAATGGTTGTAATGCCTGTTCAAATATACCCAGTGAATAAGCAATGGTCAATCCGTAATTGGTTAGCGGGACGCCTGCCATCTTGGCTTTCATCAGTCGCGACAACATTTCCCGACGGTTCCACATGCAGGCCCCGCAATGAATTATCAGTTTGAATTCCGATAAATTCTCAGGAAAATCGTGGCCACGATGATGCACAAACTCCAGTTTCCCGCCAACATATTGGGTGAGCCAACGTGGAATTTTTACGGTTCCAATGTCTTCACCAATTGGGTGGTGCGAACATGCTTCGGCAATCAGAATTTTGTCTCCTGATTTAAGTTGATCAATCGTCATTGCACCTTTTACCATCTCCGGAAGGTCGCCCTGGTAGCGGGCAAAAAGAATGGAGAAGCTGGTCAGTGGTATTTCAGGAGGGGTGTCGGCAGCTACTTTGAGAAATGCCTGACTGTCGGTTACCACCAGTTTGGGTGGTTTATTCAGTCGATTGAGGGCTTCGCGTAGTTCACGTTCTTTCACGACCAGGCAAAACGAATCGTTGTCGAGCAGGTCGCGGATGGTTTGAACCTGTGGCAGGATAAGCCGGCCTTTTGGAGCTTCCTTATCGATTGGAACTACCAAAATTGCTGCTTCACCGGGACCAACCAAATCGGACACAATTCCGGGGCGATTGATAAAATCTTCAGGAGCATAGTTCAGAATAGCCTGCCTTAAATCCAGAATACCTGATCCGGTCATTGCAGAAGTATCAACTACAGGAATTTTCTCGCCGAAAAAGCTTTTCTCAAGACAGCCATCATTATGAAGCAGATCAGATTTATTGAAAACCACAATCACCGGAATGGCTCTGTCTTTCAGTTCTTTCAGAATGGTTTCTTCAAATTCGCCCCATTCGTCCGATTTCGAAATAATTAAACCAAGTTCAGTGCGATCGAAAACCTGCATGGTTTTTTGGATGCGTTTTTCTCCCAGCGCACTGGTGTCGTCAATGCCGGCGGTATCTATAAAAAGTACAGGTCCGAGTGGCAGCAGTTCCATTGGTTTTTCAACCGGGTCGGTGGTTGTTCCTGCAATTTCAGAAACAATGGATACTTCCTGACTGGTCAACGCATTCAGAATGGATGACTTTCCGGCATTTCGCCGTCCGAATATGCCGATATGCAGACGGAATGATTTGGATACACGCATGTTTGATGAGATTTTCGAAATACAAATTACACACTTGTTGAGTTGAAAAGCAAGTGGATTGACACGATAGTGGGAAACTGGGCATTGAAATGTTTCAGTCCGGATTATTTTGTGGAAAAAATATGCTGAATTTGATTTCACAAGGAACAATTTAGTAGGGGAAATTTCAATTTAACTGTATCAATGCGATGAACTAATGTTTAGTTTAACTGTTTCAATTGCTGGAAATCATCAATATTTAAAATTTTTAGACCATGAAAAAACTTATTTTTGTTCTTCTGATTGCCCTGTTTTTGGGTTTAAAATCCAATGCACAAGATTACAACACTGGAATCGGCCTTCGCGGAGGTTGGGCAAGTGGACTGACAATTAAACACTTTATGCACGGTAATAAGGCTGTTGAAGGTATTTTTGATTCACGCTGGCATGGGTTTAGTGTAACCGGCTTATACGAGGTACATCATCAGGCATTTGAAGTTAACCGTTTAAACTGGTATTATGGAATCGGTGCACACATTGGATTCTGGAATGGCAAGTATTATTGGAACTACAATGAGGATAGGAACTATACTGTGGTTGGAATTGATGCAATCCTTGGACTGGAATACAATTTTGAAGAAATACCGTTTAACATTGGAATTGACTGGAAACCTGCGTTTAATCTTACTGATTCATCGGGTTTCTGGGGCGATGGTGGCGCAATTTCAGTACGATACATTTTTTAATTATTCTGATCCTCCAAGAATTTAGAAACGATGTGATCTGAATCTGGTAAAAATACAGACCTCGGAAAGCTTTCTGAAAAGAAGATTTTCCGGGGTTTTTGTTTGAAAACCATTAATTAAAAAGAAGTGTCAGCAGCAAATATCTCAAAACTATCCCGGTTAGGCTATAAAACAAAGCTTCTTTAACGCGGTGTTTCAACATACCTGCAGCAAGCGAAACAACTGGTGAGGAAAGTGGAAGAAGGTTGGAAAATAATAGCGTCCAGTTCCCGTATTTGCGGATTTCGGCTTCAGCTTTTTCGTAACGTTTTCGCCCAATCAACCGGTCGATAATGCCTGAACTAAAAAAATAACCGACGAGATAATTAATCATCTGGGCGATAAAAGCTGTTCCGATGGCTACCAAATTTAATGCAAAAGGTTCATAACCAGTCCGAAGGTAATAAATGAAGGCCAGTTCCATGGGCATAAACAGAAAGCAGAACAAGTAACCCGCAAAATTAACAATGGCAAACGATAGCAGGCTTTTCGCTTCGTTTTCGTAAATGTCTCTCCCGATGGTCAGTGAAGCAATCACCGTCATCAGAATAAACAGAAAAACGATAACAATCATTCTTTTGTAGTCTATCCTCTTCCTTTTCATTTCCTGATAATTTGGAATGATTCTATCAAATTTAGACAATCCTTTCTGATATTTTGCCGGAAGACAGAATAAGAAAAAACTTATTTCTTTACTAAAGCAAATTTGGTTTGGGTGATGAGTTTAAGAGTTTTTGCCTTTTCTGTGTTCTGTTCGGTTTTATTAGTTATCATAAGCACATTTACTGATTGGGTCAGTAATGAGGACAGACGCATTGTTGTTTTTGAATCGATTACCAGAGACCCTTTTTGAGTGCCATTTTCGCTTACCTTTGACACGGTGCCATCCGGCGCTTTCGGAAGATCAGCTGACATTTTGAACGAAGCTTCCTGTGTAAGTTTCAGATTTTGAGGAGTAACTTCTTTGAGTGTATATTGAATTTCGCATTTCAAATCGTTTAAATCAGGCAATACTGCCATGGCTTTCCATTTCTCGCCCACTTCAACTTCCTTTTTTGGAATGTAATTGTATAGCTCGGTGTAAAAAAGTTCGTTCCCAAAATTGCGAAGCATATTGCCCAGCTGCGCATTTTCCTCAATCTCTTTCTTAAGAGGCTCAAATCCTTTAAGTTTACTTACAGTACCTTCAGGAGAAACTTCATAATTGAGCCTGATATTAGTCAGAAAGTTTAAGGTTTTATACAGCGGATTCATGACATCCACGGTATCCGAATCATATCTCAAACTCCTTTGGCTGTGTTTCATAAAGATGCTGAATCTTTTAAAATCCAGTTGGATAGAGTAATTTCCATTTGATAGCCGATCCATCACCTGATGGTCAATCGTAAGGGTAATTTTTTGTTCTACTTCAACTGCCTTGTCATTTTCAATTGCCTGATTTTCCTGCGAAATGACATAAATGTGGCGCGCGCCTTTGTTCAGACGGAGCTTCATTTCAGATTTTGCCGAAGAAATTCCTGGAAGAAAAGTGATAAGACAACATGAGATCAATAGATATAACGAAATGCGGTTCATAGTTGATTATTATAGCTTTAATAACGGGGCACTAAATTAATGATTAAACAATACAACCGAATCTTTGCCAATTAAAGAATTTTGAAGGTTCAGATTTTTGCAGTCCTGTAAAAGCGGCAGTGATTTTTGCCTCAATAGCTTATTAATTCTACATTTGCGTAGTAAAACAATCCGTTAACAAACTCAAAATTCATGAAATTAGCAGGATTCACAGTTGTTTTAGTTCTGGTACTGGCAGCTTGTCAGTCAAAAAAAAGTGAGTACCTGAGAATCTCAGGATTTGCTCAAGGTACGACCTACAACATTACCTATGAAAATTCGAATAACGAAGATTATACTGACGATATTGATTCTATACTGAAAGCTTTCGATAAATCACTGTCTATTTACGACTCAACATCCATTATTTCAAGGATTAATAATAACGATCCGATGGTTGAGGCAGATGATTGGTTTGTTACAGTTTTCAATAAATCGGTCGAAGTGAGCGACATATCGGGAGGGGCTTTCGACATTACCGTTGGCCCGGTTGTAAAAGCCTGGGGCTTTGGGAATACACCGATTGCTAAACACGATACCGCTTATATCGACAGTTTGCTGCAATTTGTTGGGATGGATAAAGTGAAACTGGAAGGACGAAAAGTAATTAAGAAATATCCGGGGGTAAAAATTGATGTTAATGCCATTGCACAAGGCTATTCGGTGGATGTTGTAAGCAATTTTTTTGAAAATAAGCAAATCAGAAATTACCTGATTGAGATTGGGGGAGAAGTGCGTTGCAAGGGTACCAATGCTAAAAATAATCTTTGGCACATTGGCATTGATCAACCAAATGACGGAAATATAACCCCCGGAGGTGAACTTCAGGCCATTATTGAATTAAACAACAAATCGCTTACAACTGCCGGTAATTATCGCAAATTTTTTGTTGAGAATGGAGTAAAATATGGTCATACGATTGATCCTAAAACCGGATTTCCGGCGCGGAATACCTTGTTGAGCGCAACCGTTGTTTGTGACGATGCAATGACTGCCGATGCATACGACACTGCTTTCATGGTTCTGGGACTTGAAAAAAGTATAGAATTGCTAAAAAAGCTTCCCGGTATTGACGTCTATTTTATATACAGCAACCCACAGGGCGAATTTGAGATATATTTCTCCGAAGGCCTGAAAAAGATGATTGTTGAACAGAAATAATCAAAACCTACTCATGCAAAAACCGCTTAATGTCTTTCATTTCACCTGCCAGAACCATAGTGTCATTTTCCTTAAATTCGATCTCATGTTTATCTTCATTTTCGGCAGCCTGGGCCGATGAATAAATAATCCTGAAATTTCGTTTAAGGGCAACAATTTTCAGGTGAGTTTCTTTTCTGAATTGTGATGGTGAAATCTTTTTCCCGATTAATAGCGCAGGCAAAATCAAATCAAAAATTTTGAAAGAATCGGTAATTGCAAACAAGTTTTGAATTCCCTTTAGCGGAAGTTTCTGGGCGAAAATCTTGGCCGATTCGTATTCCGGATTAATGGTTTCGGTGATACCAATGGCATTCAGAACAGTAAAATGGATTGAAGAGCTTTCCCTGCAGATGACCCTTGGCACACCGAATTTTTTCAGGAGGGCAGCAATTTGTACAGAAATACCGAAATCGCTTCCGATACTGACTACAAATACATCAGCCTCTTTTATTGGCAAAATCCTTAACGCATGTGGGTCGGTCGCATCCAAACAAATGGTATTGGCCACTGAATCTTTAAAAAATTCAACCTTACTCAACTCGTTATCAACACCTAACACATCGTGCCCCAGTGAAGTCAGATTTTTTGCCAGCGAGGCACCAAAATTTCCTAATCCGATTACAACAATATTCATCTCAGTTTTTTTAGTTCTGTTTATTTTTTAAGCCTATACCCAGATTCTGAACTTATTGGCATTGACTAAGTAATAATTAAATTCTCCTTCGGATAGCGGTACAGCGAGGCACTTCCATAAGCTTTTGCAAATGACAGCAACAGGGTAATACTTCCCATACGCCCGATGTACATTAAAAGAATGAGAATGTATTTAGATGGATCTGAGAGTTTTGGAGTCAGATCAAGTGATAAACCTACTGTGCCAAATGCCGAGAAACATTCAAAAATAATTTTAAGCATTCCCAATTGCCCATCGAAAATAAAAATTCCAAAAGCTCCCAGCACAATAGTAAAAATAGAAAGGATAATAATTGCAAATGCCTTATTAACTGAATACTCATGTATTTCGTAACGGTTAATCTCGATGTGGTTTTTCCCCTTCACAATCCTGAAAGTATTCAGAATTGCGAGAGCAAATGTACTCGTTTTGATCCCTCCTCCGGTAGAAACCGGCGAAGCGCCAATCCACATCAGGAATATGGTTATCAGTACTGCCGGCATGGATAACATTGACATGGCATAGCTGTTAAATCCTGCGGTTCTTGGTGTTACACTTTGAAAATACGACATGGCCAGCCTGGCTTTGAGATCCATCCCTTGCTGTGTATGTTCCTTTTCGAAGTAAAAGAATGCCAGAGTGCCGATAACCAATAGGAGGAAGGTCGTAATCATGACTATCTTTGAATTCAGTGTAATCATGTTTACCCGGTGTATATACGATTTACGTGTTTTGAAATATTCGACAAGGAATCTGAGCTGACTTCTGCAATAATGGTATAAATTCAATAAAACAGGGAATCCAATTCCTCCAATCACGATCAGATTAGCAATCCAGATGTGAACACTGTAATTGGTCCGGATACGGACATCGTACAAATTATCGGTAAGGGTAGAGAACCCGGCATTACAAAATGCGGAGATGGAATGAAAGATCGAAAATTTCAGATTGTCGCTTGTTGAACCCAACACGTTTTTTTCGAGTGATAAAAAAATGAGTGTTGCACCAATCGCCTCAATAAGCAGAGTGATCAAAACTACTTTCATTAATGATTTGATAATCCCGTTGTAGCTATCTTCACTTAGGTAATCGCGTAACATAGACTGTTCACGTAATGATGATTTTTCTTTGAAAAAGATGCCAAAAAAACTGGTGATGGTCATCACTCCAATACCACCAATCTGGATTAGGGTCATCACTACAAATTTTCCAAGAAAGGTATATCTGGTTGCTGTATCTACCACAGCAAGTCCGGTTACGCATACTGCACTGGTAGAAGTAAACAGGGCATCGGTAAAGCTAATTGGCTTGGTGGTGGCCATGGGCATCATAAGAAACATGGCACCTACAAAGATGATAAAGGCAAAACTAACCATGAACAGTTGGGCCGGATTCATTATTTTAATCAGCAAATTGATTTCCATTCTTGATAATTCGAGGAAAAACAACAAAAAAGCAATCATCTCAATCGCTGATGTCTGAAAAAGGTAATATTCGAAGGTGTCACCGTATCCTATAAAAAACAGTGGAAAAAAGAACAATATCAAAAAAACACCAATTACAGATTGTGTAATAAACACTTTCCGGTTACCGGTACTGCCTTTGAAAAAGATGGATCTGATCAGGTATAGAATTCCGATTATGGAATAACAAATGCGGAAATAAACGTTATGAAACTGAAATGGTGAAGCTTTTTCAACTCCGGGGAAGCCAATATCTTGAATGGCCAGAACAAACAATCCCAGCGTTAGCAGAAATAATGTCCAATTGATAACACTTCTTAGGGTAAGCGAATCTTTGTCCCAATTTAAATTCCGAAAAGGCTGTTTGAATAAAGTCATATTTAAATAGCAAAAACGAACAAAATTAGTTCAGTTTTACAAACTTGGCACTCTCATCCGGAGTTTATTTCACCCCAATTTCTAATATTATTGTATTTGGATATCCTCTTTTGCAATCCGAATTCTTGAAGAAATCGGATATTTCGGAAATGCAGACTTATTTACGAAACAGTGTTTTACGGATTCAACTTTGTAATGTACTAATATTGTTCTATTTTTGCCTGCAATTTGCGATTTATTCAATCACCTGTCAATATATTAAGACTTTTAAACAGCACTAATGTTTACATACTTATCCCGATTTATACTCAAACACCGAACTTTTTTAATCATCTTACTTGCTCTCCTGACGGCTTTTATGGGATATAAAGGCAAAGATGCCGCACTTTCTTATGAAAACACATCATTATTACCAGAAAAAGACAGCACAAGAATTGAATACCTGAAGTTTAAAAAGTTATTTGGTGAAGATGGCAATGTGATTGTAATTGGCGCCGTTAATCCCGATTTATTTACTCTTAGTCAGTTTAACGCATGGAGCGATCTGGCTGACAGTCTGAAAAATATAGATGGTGTTCAGGAAGTTGTGAGCATTACAAGGGCGATTAATCTGGTAAAAAATGAAGAAACCCACCAGTTTAATATACAGACAGTTGTAACTCAAAAACCGGCTACACAAGCCGAAGTTGATAGCCTGAAGAACAAAATACTTGGCCTGAAATTTTATGAGGGAATGCTTTACAATCCAAGGACTCAGGCCACATTGATGACCATTACTCTTGACAAATTCAAACTGAACAACAAAACACGTATTTCGCTGATTGCCAATATTGTTAAAACGGTTGAAGTATACCATGCACAAACTCAGGTAGAAATTCATTACTCCGGAATGCCCTACATTCGGACGGTGACCATGCAAAAGGTAAAACATGAGCTTTTTCTGTTCATTTTAATCAGTACCGCAGTCGCAGCTTTTATCATGTTCTTGTTTTTCAGATCGTTGCGTGTTGTGGCCAGCTCACTCCTCGTTGTTGGTATCAGCATCATTTGGGTGGTGGGTACTTTGGTCCTTTTCAATTATAAAATCACCATTCTTACCGGAGTGATTCCTTCACTCATTGTAATCATTGTAATCGAAAACTGTATTTATATCCTGAATAAATACCACTGGGAATACCGGAGTCACGGGAATAAAATGAGGGCCTTATCGCAGGTGATTCACCGTATCGGGTTTGCATCGCTCATGACCAATGCCGCCACGGCGCTGGGTTTTGCTGCTTTCATACTCGTTCCAAACCAAATGCTTCGCGAATTTGGTGTAATCACCTCCATCAACATCATGGTGCTTTATGTGTTGACTATCGTTTTGCTGCCCATTATTTTTAGTTTATTGGCACCGCCATCACCTAAACATATCAAACACCTCGACAATAATTTCTTCGGAGCGGTTCTGGATAAAGTCATTTATCTGATTAGTAACAGGCGAAATCTGATTTATTCTATCGCCGCAGGATTAATTGTTATTGGATGCATCGGTGTGAGTATGATGAAAACTTCAGGGAAAATTGTGGATGATTTCAGAAAAGATGATCCCACTTACCTGGATTTGAAATTCTTTGAAAATAATTTTGGAGGGGTGATGCCTTTTGAAATCTCGGTCGATACCAGGAAACCTAATGGAGTTTTAAATTATGCGACCATTCAGAAAATAGACAAACTTCAGAATTTAATAGGTTCGCACAACGAATTTTCGAAACCACTTTCTTTGATCGAAGTTTTTAAATTTGCCCGCCAATCTTATTACAATGGCGATCCGGATAAATACTCCCTGCCTAGTTCGATGGAAAAAAATTTCATCTTTGGTTATATTCCACAGAATTTACAAGGTACAAGCAATGATAATGGATTACTGAAGTCGTTCCTTGACAGCGCCAAACAGCAAACCCGGATAAGTTTTCAGATGGCAGACGTAGGTACTAATCATATGGATTCGTTGATGGCAAATATTTTGCCACAGGTTGACAGTATTTTTGATCCGGCCAAATACACCGTAAGGTTAACCGGTAACAGTGTTGTGTATGCTAAAGGAACCAACTTCCTGATTAAAAACTTATTCGAAAGCGTAATCATTGCAATTGTACTGATTTCTATCCTCATGGCATTTTTGTTCACTTCTGTCCGAATGATTCTGGTTTCAATGGTTCCAAACATTATTCCTTTACTTATTACTGCGGCAATTATGGGTTTTTCTGGTATTCCGATTAAGCCTTCAACCATTATTGTTTTCAGTATTGCACTCGGAATTTCAGTTGATAATGCCATTCAATACCTATCGCGATACCGGCACGAACTGAAGGCAAACAACGGAGCAATTAAACTTTCGGCTTTGAATGCTTTGCGGGAAGCCGGATTCAGTATGATTTACACCAGTATTGTGCTGGTTCTGGGATTCAGCGTATTTATTGTTTCCGAATTTGGAGGAACTCAGGCTTTGGGAATTCTGATTTCCACCACACTTCTGATTGCCATGTTCTTCAATGTCATGGTTCTTCCATCTTTGTTGCTAACGCTCGACAAACGGTTGGTAAGTAAATCATTTACCGAACCAATTATCGAAATTTACGAAGAAAACGAGGCTGAAGATAAAGAACTTGCTGCCGAATTCCCTGAAGAAGAAAAACACTAAAACCAGCCAAATCCTTGTTTTCAGCAAGTGTTCATCTGAACTCGGGTAGAGTTCTGTCTGATTCCTGAGTCGAATCGTCTGTCAAGACAAAGAAAGGTAACTCTTATTCTGACGAACTGAATATTCATGCCTGTTTTTTTATTGCTGCCACAACTAATTTCAGCACCTTGATGTGTTGGAAAACGATTCCTTTTTGTGCTTTAATTGTCTATTTTTACATTATTCAAAACTAAAACACCATCAGAAATGAAAACTAGTCTACGTTTTTTCTTCCTTTTTATTTTACTGTACAGTTTTGTTTGTGTCGTTCAGGCACAATCATTTTTGCTGAAACAAACTCATGAAAATGGGGTGTATAAAAGCAATGAAAAAATCAGGATATCGGCAGTTTTGAGCCCGAAAACGAACGATTCCCTTTCCATAAAAGTCTGGAAAAACAATGACCAGATCATTTTAAAAAAAACGATTTTACCCGATCAGGATTCGTTGGTCATCTTTGAAAGTACTTTCAAAGAACCTTGCTCTGTTTTGTTGGAAGCAAGGCAAAAAGGTAACAGACAACTCATTGGAGCAATAGTTTCACCTAATAAACTAAAACCAGGATTACCCTATCCTAAAGATTTTGAGAGTTATTGGAATCAGGAAAAACAGGCACTGAACTCACTTCGAATGGAGGTAAAGACCAAAAAGATGGAAGTGAAAGATGTGGGCTACGAATGTCAGGACATTGAAATTAACTGTACAGGCCCCAAGCCTGCCCGGGGGTATTTTGCCAAACCAGTTGGCGCAAAAGTGAGATCACTGCCCATTGTTTTGATTGTACATGCAGCTGGCGTAAAGGGCTCATGGTGTCGTTCTGAAGTGGCAAATGCAATGAATTACGCAAAAAAAGGTAATGGCGTTTTATGTTTTGATCTGAATGCGCACGGAATGCTTAACGGCCAGCCTGATGAATACTACAGCAATCTGGAAACCGGTGAGTTGAAAGATTATTATGCCAGTGGTCTTGAAAACCGCGAAGAATTTTATTTTCGGGGAATGTATCTTCGATTGATCCGTACGCTTGAATTCCTGACTCGTCAACCCGAATGGGACGGCAAACGCATTATCGTGATAGGCGAAAGTCAGGGTGGGGGACAAGCATTGGCTTCCGCAGGGCTCGATAACCGCGTTTCGGCTGTAGTGGCAACTGTTCCGGCAATGTGCGATTGGGGCGGAACGCTGGTTGGACGTAAAGGAGGTTGGCCTCAGCCATTTGAACGCAAATTAGATATGGAGAAAATGAAGCAAACATTACCTTATTTCGATGCGGCAAATCTTCTGAAAAACTCGAATGCAACAATTGTAGTTGAAATTGGATTGGTTGACCAGACTTGTCCTTCAACTTCAATATATGCAGCCATTAATCAGGCTAAAGGTGAAAAGATTATTTATCCCGTTCCTTACCGCGAACATAGTTGGCCAAATGCAGAACAGCGCAAAAACTGGGACCCAATGGTCTTCAATCCCAAAAATGAGTTCGTTGATAATTATCTGAAATAAGAATTGTCATTGCCGATTAATTCTTTTTTTAATGTGATGAATCCAATTATTCCGAAAGGGATTGGGTAATTTGTGAATTACTTAACATTCGTTAAAAAATGATGGGCGCGGACTCAATCGTGGTTTATTTTCGGCAATTTTAGCCTTTGATTCAAACACGCCCGTCAGAATCCGGCGATTAAATTGATTTGAATCTGCATTTGGAAACAGAAAATAAGACATGTACAGAAAGCTAAATCCGATTCTGCTTTGCACCAAAAGCAAGGTTTATCTGATTTTGATTCTTTTCCTTGTAGCCAGGCAAAGCTTTTCACAGTCGACCCAGGTGAGCGGCAAGGTGACCGACCAGGATACCGGTCTACCCATCCCTTATGTAAATCTCATGTTTAAATATACCAGGATTGGGACTTTATCCGATTCTCTGGGAACCTTTACATTAACCAGCAAACTGAAGGTTGATTCCTTAAGTTTCTCCACTGTAGGTTACCTGAGTAAGACTATAAAAGTACAAGCTGGAATAACCAAAGACCTGATAGTTAGTCTTAAACCTGATTTGGTAAAATTATCTGAAGTTGAGGTGACACCCGATGATGGTCCGGCCCGTCGAATGTTTAAGAGGATTGTTGACGCAAAAAAGGAGAACAACCCGGCCAAGTACGACCGATATTCGTACCGGAAATACACGAAATGGGAATACCATCTGCAAAATGTGGGCAATAAACTTATTCAATCCAAACTCTTCCGAAATGATCAGTCTGTTTTTAAATCAGATACCGACAACACCAAATACCTGCCAATTTACTTCTCCGAACAATTGGTTTACAACGAATTTCAAAGAAATCCGCTGAAACAGAAATCCACTGTGCTGGCGGATAAAACTTCAGGTGTAGGTGTACTTGACGATTACGAAATCTCAGGCTACACCAGTGCACTTGATATTGAAATGAACTTCTATGACAATTATATCAATCTGTTCATGCAGAATTTTGTAAGTCCACTGGCCGATAATGGTTGGTTTTATTACAAATATTATTTGGCCGATAGTACTCAATTAGCCAATGGTTATAAGGGATACCGCATCGAATATTTTCCGAGGCGTCTGGGAGACAAGGTTTTTAAGGGTTATTTCACCATTGATTCCCGAAATTATTCGTTGCTCGAAGTGGACGGAACGCTGGCAACTACCAGCAACTTAAATTTTCTGAAATCGATGCGACTAAAAGGAAATTACCAGATGGTGGACGATAGTATTCCCTTTTTCCGCCGGAACCAGATTGATGCCATTTTCAACTATGTCCCGCTTAAAAACAATCCATCAAAAAAACCGATTGGCCTGTTTTTTACTCAATCGTCGGTTATCGACAGTGTTTCGGTTCATCAGAAAGAAGAGGTAAAACTCAGTACCAGCAATGGAAGATATGAAACCATTAAAATGCCCGATGCCACTGAGCGTGATAAAAGTTACTGGGAAAATCACCGACTTGAAGTTCTGGATGAGCGTGAAAAACTTGTAACTGCCACCATCGATTCCGTGAGCAACATTAAAGCTATTAAGTTTGCCAATAACCTGAGCAGGATGGTGATGACCGGTTATTACGACCTCGGAAAATGGGAATTCGGGCCTTATACAAATGTTATTAATACCAATAAGGTTGAAGGTTTGCACCTGTTTGCCGGGGCCCGGACCAGCGACGAAATCACTACCCGGTACATGCTTTGGGGCGGACTTGGATACGGTTTCCGGAATAAAAAAATCAATGGAATTGCAGGATTTGGCTATAAATTTCCAACCACTCACCGACAGCTGGTCAAAGTGTCGTACGACGATAAAATTGTTCGTGCTGGTGAAAACGAAAAAATTCTATTCTTATATGAAAATTCATTGTCGCCCACCGAGAATAACCTGATTTCGCAAATCTTTAAACGCGACGAACTTGACGAACTGTTTCGCGAGCAAAAACTGGCAGCTTCCTACGAATACGAGTGGTATCCCGGCCTGATGAATAAACTGGGAACCAGTTTTACACGTCACTTTTCTCCCGAATTTTATCCTTTTCTGAGAGATGGCAATCCTGTTGATCGGGTGTCTGCTGTTGAAGTGAATCTGGATACACGCTTTTCGTGGCAGGAAAAGGTGATTGACGATAAGTTTTTGCGTATCTATATGGCTACAGATTATCCCATCGTTCATTTTTCAGTTGCTGGTGGAAAAGTTTTCTATTCAGGACAGGAAAATTATTACGGAAGGATATATACGACCATCGAACAATACCTGCGGTTGGGGCAAACTGCAGTTAATTATGCGTTGGAAGGAGGAATGTACTTTGGTAAATTGCCATATACCATGCTCGATATTCCACGAGGAAACGAAACGTTTGGATACTATTCATACGATTTCAATATGCTGAATTTTATGGAATATATTCATGACAAATACTTTCATGCCTACCTCGAGTATCATCTCAATGGATTTGTTTTTAACCGGTTGCCATTGTTGAAGCGGATTGGCTTACGCGAAGTGTTTTCGGCCAAAACCATGATTGGGACCTTAAGCGACAAACATCAGCAGATTGTTGAATTTCCGGTTAACGTAAATTCAATGAAAAATCCGTATTTGGAAGTCGGGGCAGGTGTCGAGAATATTTTCCGTCTGTTCAGGGTCGAAGCTGTTTGGCGGGTAAGTCCCCAATCTATTCAGGGTGCTCCATCGTTTGGATTGAGAGCAAAGTTTGAGATTAAACTATAGAAACATTTTCTGCTTAACAAGTTCTTGTCTGACCTTATTCCTCGTAACTCACCGGAAAAATATACATTTGTACTTTCAGTTCAAATCCCGAATATCATGCGTAAAATCTACCTGACCATCCTCTGGGTGGTTTGTTCATTGTTTACATTTTCACAACCACTCACCATTGCTGAAAGCTCTAAATTTGAATCAACCTCCAACGAGAAAGAGGTCAGCGAATTTATTCAGCAAATCAGCAAAAAATCGGCTATCGTAAAAGTTGAGACATTGGCAGTTTCAACGGAAGGAAGGGCAATCCCTCTTTTGATCATAGCCGATCCGATGATAAAATCTTCGGCAAAACTAAGTAATGATAAGCGGGTTGTTTTCTACATTCAGGCCAATATACATGCAGGTGAAGTGGAAGGCAAAGAGGCTTCGCTGATGTTCGCCCGCGATTTAGTCTCAGGCTTAAAAAAGGAAGTTCTGAAAAATGTGATTGTATTGATTTGCCCCAATTTTAATCCCGACGGAAATGAACCCATCAGTACAAAAAACCGAACGCACCAGAATGGGCCCAAAAATGGAGTCGGACTTCGGCATAATGGGCAGATGCTCGATATTAATCGTGATGCCATGAAGCTTGAAACTCCGGAAATGAGTGGATTATTGAAGAATGTTTTGCTGAAATGGGATCCGCAAATCAGTGTGGATTGTCACACTACGAATGGCTCTTATCACGAAGAACCCGTTACCTTTACCTGGATGATGAATCCAACTGGCGACCGCAGTTTGATGGATTATATGGAAAAGCAAATGATGCCAGCTGTCTCAACGACTTTACGTGAAGGATATAAAGTTGAGAACTGCTATTACGGCGAATTTATTGATATGAAGACACCTGAAAAGGGTTGGGTATACGATGCCACTGAACCACGGTATCTAACCAATTATATAGGTATACGCAACAGGTTGGCCATCCTGAATGAAAACTATGTTTATTCCGATTATCAGTCGAGGGTGTTGGGATGTTACGGGCTCTTGAACTCCATCGCCGATTTTGCAGCCAGTCATGCCGGAGAAATAAAGACATTGATCCATGAGGCTGACCGGAAAACTATTGAAAGGGGAATGAATCCAGCTTTGACAGATTCTTTTCCGATCATTTACGCCGGTAAACAGATTACGGAGAAAGTAACGATTAAAACTTATGAAGTTGATGTAGTTGCCGATGCAGAAGGAAGAGAAACTTACAAAAAATCAGATCGGAAAAAGACAGTGCAGGTCCCTTATACTGCACGGTACGACGTGACCTTTAGTGTTAAATTTCCGTTTGCATATCTGGTAAGTGTTTCAGATCCATTGGTAATCAATATTCTCCAGAAGCATGGTGTTCAGGTGAGCCAACTCACAAAAAGCCAGACCTTTGATGTAGAGGCTTTTAAGATGACTGAACTGAAAGCTGAGAACAGGCTCAATCAGGGACATTTTAATCAAACGGCTTCCGGAACTTGGACCATTGAGCACCTGGAATTCAAAGCTGGCACCTTTGTTATACGAACAGCTCAACCATTGGCCAATGTAGCCTCATACCTGCTGGAACCACAAAGCAATGACGGATTACTGAAATGGAATTTTCTGGATCGTTATCTTGTACCACAATGGGGAAGGGGTTTTAACCCATTTCCGGTATATAAAATTCAAAAACGAATGATAATTGAAGATACCGTATTACCTTCGTTGTAAATTATTTGATGTAAAAATGGAAATTATTGTACTTGGTTTTTTGGTTTTACTGAATGGGTTTTTCGCTTTGTCGGAAGCTGCATTAATCTCGAGTAAAAAAGCACGGCTCGAACAATTCAAAATAAAAGGGAAAAACGGTGCCAAAGTAGCACTCAAATTGCTCGAGAACTCTGAAAATTTTCTGTCTGCCGTTCAGGTTGGAATTACTTTAATCGGTATTGTGACCGGGGTTTACGGTGGAATCAATATTGCCGATGATATTACGCCATTTTTTGAAAAATACGAGTCTATCAGTCTTTATGCGCATGAAATCGCTCTTTCGCTTACCGTTCTTGTGATCACTTTTGTTTCAATTGTGATTGGCGAACTGGTTCCCAAAACCATTGCACTGAGTAATCCTGAAAAAATTTCGATACGTGTTGCTCCAATCATTTTCTGGTTCAGTAAAGCATTTTATCCGTTTGTTCGTTTGCTTGCCCTGTCTACCAATCTGATCAATAAAATTTTGGGAATCCGGCAGTCTGAAGGTCAAATGACCGAGGAAGAGTTACGACATATGATCAAATTTGCCTCGCATGAAGGAGTCATAGAGGAAGAACAAAACCGGATGCACGAAAAAGTATTTTATTTTTCGGATAAAAAGGCCAAACACATTATGACTCACCGCAAAGATGTGGAATGGCTGGATATTGAGCAGACAAGAGAAGAGTTTCACGCTGAAGTTCTGGGGCTCAGGCACAGCAAAATTATTGTTGGCCGAAACAGCATCGACGAATTTATCGGTGTATTGAATATTAAGGAGTACCTCATCAATTACTATTCACAAAATCCTGAAGCACTCGAATCATTGCTAAATACACCCATTGTAATTCCTGAAAATGCCGATGCCCAGAAAGTTCTCGATTTATTCCGCGAAAAACAGAATTACCTGGCTGTTGTTGTTGATGAATACGGAAGTTTTGAAGGGATAATTACCTTGCACGACATCATCGAAAACATCATTGGCGATGTTCCGGAGGAAGGAGAGCCACTTGAACCCGATGTGTTTGTACGTGAAGACCAGACAGTGCTGGTGAGTGGCGACGCACCGATAGAAACACTGGTCGATCTGATTGATAATTTCTACATCGATTTCGACGAGATTGACTATTCAACTGTTGCCGGATACGTTTTTAACCAGATCAACAAGATTCCGGAATTGGGAGACAAGGTGGTTTTGGCCGATTGTACCATCGAAGTGGTTGACATCGATAACAATAAGATCGACAAAGTTCTGATTACGAAGAAGAAATGAGATTATCTTCTTTATCCTGACACGGTTTCAAACCCTGCCAGGGATAGATAAAATTTAAAAACCCTCTTTCAGAGAACTGAAAGAGGGTTTTATTATGATGTGAATCGAAGTGTTTTACAAACGATTTTTGATTTTCTGTTCTTCAACCTGAGCATCAATTACCGCAACGGTAACCATATTCAGGATATCACGAACGGTGCTTTCAACATTCAGGATGTGAATTGGCTTATTCAGTCCCATCTGGATTGGTCCGATGGTGTCACTCATTCCGTTTTCGAGTATCAGTTTATAGGCAATGGTTGATGAACTGAGGTTCGGAAAAATTAAGGTATTTACATTTTTACCATCAATTTTCGAGAATGGAAATTTGTCGTGACGCAAATCTTTATTTAAAGCAAAATTCAGCTGTAACTCACCGTCAATCATCATCTCAGGATTATTTTCGTGCAAATATGCCACTGCATCGTGCACCATTCCCGGACTTCCTGCTGCTCTTGCGCCAAAGTTAGAATAAGAAAGCATTGCCATCACCGGTTCAGTATTGAATAATTTCACTGCATCCTGTGTCAGCTTGGCAATATCAATCAATGTTTCTTTGGTTGGGTGGCTGTTCACCATGGTGTCGGCAAAGAAAAGAGTTCCCTGTTTAGTGGTAACAATGTTCATTCCGGCAATGTGGTTCAAGCCTTCGCGCATGCCTACAATTTCGATGGCAGGAACAATGGCATCCTGATATTTGGTATAAACTCCGGTGATAAATGCATCGGCATCGCCAGCTTCAACCATCATCATACCGAAATAGTTGCGGTCGAACATTTTCTCGAAAGCTTCCTCATAGGTCATCCCCTCGCGCTGGCGCTTGGCAGTTAACATTTTGGCATACTTTTCACGTTTCGAAAATTCGCGATCATGACGAAGATTGACAATTTCAACTCCTTCAAGTTCAATGCTGTTATTCTTGGCAAGCTTGCCAATGATCTCTTCGTTACCCAACAAAATTGGATTGCAAATTCCTTCAGCGCTGGCAACTGAAGCAGCTTTCAGCATATTGATGTGGTTAGCTTCCGCAAAAACCACCCGTTTAGGATTTTCTTTTGCTTTTTCGGTCAACCCACGGATCAGTTTATTGTCGAGACCCATACGTTGACGCAATTCTTCTTCATATTTATCCCAATCGGTAATTGGTCTGCGGGCAATACCTGATTCGATTGCGGCTTTTGCTACTGCAGGAGCAACGGTGACCAACAAACGTGGATCAAGTGGTTTCGGAATAATATATTGGCGTCCAAAACTTAAATGAGTTGTATTGTATGCAGCTGTAACTACTTCAGGAACTGGTTTTTTCGCCAGTTCAGCAATTGCAAGCACCGCAGCAACTTTCATTGCTTCGTTAATACCGGTTGAACGTACATCCAATGCGCCACGGAAAATATATGGGAAACCCAATACATTGTTGACCTGGTTGGGATGGTCGCTACGTCCGGTTGCAAAAATAATGTCAGGACGCGAAGCCATAGCGTCGGCGTACGAAATTTCAGGATTTGGATTAGCGCAGGCAAACACAATTGGATTTTCGGCCATGCTGCGAACCATTTCTATGGTCAGACAGCCTTCAACCGAAAGACCGAGGAATACATCGGACCCGGCAACTGCTTCAGCAAGTGTATTGCATGGAAGTGAGGTTGCAAAAGGAAGTTTACGGCTGTTCAGGTCGGTACGACGGGTTGAAATAACTCCTCTGCTATCGACCATCACGATATTTTCAAGTTTGGCGCCAAGTGCCATATAAAGCGTGGTACACGACGAAGCAGCAGCTCCGGCACCATTCACCACAATTTTAATATCTTCGATTTTTTTGCCAATCAATTCGAGTGCATTGATCAGTGCTGATGCTGAAATAATAGCGGTTCCGTGCTGGTCATCATGCATCAGCGGAATGTCTAGCATTTCTTTCAGCTTTTCTTCGATTTCAAAGCATTCAGGAGCTTTAATGTCTTCGAGGTTAATACCACCAAAAGTAGGTGAGATTGCTCTAACCACCTCAATAAATTTATCCGGATCTTTTTCATCCACTTCAATATCGAAAACGTCGATATCGGCAAATATTTTGAATAGCAAACCTTTTCCTTCCATTACAGGCTTTCCGGCCAAAGCGCCAATATCGCCCAGTCCAAGAACGGCAGTTCCGTTCGAAATTACAGCAACTAAATTTCCCTTGGCTGTATAGTCATATGCACACTGGAGGTCTTTTTGAATCTCCAGACAAGGTATAGCCACCCCAGGTGAATAGGCGAGCGCCAAATCTCGTTGTGTACTATATGGCTTGGTAGGTACAACCTGTATTTTACCGGGCCGACCATTTTTGTGGTAATTTAAAGCATCCTGATTTTTTGAATTTTCCATCCCCGTAAACTATTTTTGTTAATACTTTTAAAATTAGTAAATGCAACTCCTGAATACTTCCATGAAAACTAAAAGCTTCTGGGAGAAGGTCAGCAAAAGTATTCTGAAATAGTTTTAATTGATCATTTGGAGATGTAAACGTTAGATAAAATTAACATTGGATTTTTGGGACATGCTATTTCCCTTTTGTGCCAATTTTGGTATAATCTATCAATTCAATTCCACGTTCTTTAATGGTTTTCATTACCAATTCGCTGGTGAAAACTTCGGTCACCCAATGCCGGTCGCGCGCAACAGTTAGCATGGTTTTGTTCCCAACGGCCTTCATCTCCTCCGTTTTATTAGCCGGATGTTCTACAAACAGGTAAGTATTTCCGGGTTTCAGCATTTTGAGCATCGAAACAAAAGCTGCTTCTTTTTCTTTTTGCGATTGCGCCTTGTCCCAGCCAAAGTTAGGGATTGGAATTAAACCTTCGGTCGCGTAAATCAGGTTATACTCTTTGGCAAGTTTTTTCACTAAATCCTTCAGTTCCGGTTTTACGTCTGGTGCTCCCATATGCGACGAAAGATGGGTCACATTAGGTATTTCTCGCATCGCCAGTTCTATTTGTTTCCTCAGTTCTGTCTCAACTTCAGCCATTTTATAGTTTTTCTTGTACCAATCCGCAGTGCTGGCCAGAAAATTACCATCTGCATCAGCCAGCGATGGTGAGGGCGTTATCGGACCCCATTTGATGCCATCCCACTCGCTGGTGAGTGTAAGATGAACTCCCACATCGATACCGGGATTCTCTTTCAGCATTTGTGCCGCTTCAAAAAACCATGGACAGGGTACCATAATTTCTACTGAACGACTGATGCCTTTTTTATAAACTTTGATACAACTCTCGTTGGCTGCATGGCTTGAACCCATATCGTCAGATCGGACCAGTAAACGTATTTTATTATTTTGAGAATAAACGTCAATTTGAACCAGAAGACTGATCAGCAGGATTCCAAAAAGATATTGTAATGTTTTCAATATTAAGATTTTTATTGATTAGGATTAGTTTGTCATTAATAATAAAAAATTCAGGTGGCAGTTCAATCGCAAGGATTTTACTGCCACCTTTATTGTATGCTCTTTATTGCGATGACCAGTCACGACTTAAAGAATCAAGCCAAAATGAGCTTTTATAAATACGTCTTGCATATTGATCACCATTTTAAATCCGTAACACTATTGGTTAATAACCCCAACTTTTCATGATCTTGAGATCTTCTTCAATACATGCCAATGGCGCTTTTCCCTGGTAAGATTCCTGCTCAACAATGTAAACCTTTGTTCCGCCAGTCTTTCGGCAAATATCCAATACTTCTTTTACAGAAATTATTCCTTTCCCTAAAATGGCACTTTCCCATTTTTCGGCATTGGTCGAAGCTATTTCATCTTTCACATGAATGAGTTCAAATTTTCCGGGGTATTTTCCGATTACATCAAGCGCTTTTGCCCCACCAATGTACATGTTGCCAATGTCAAGCTGCATAACGACCTTGTTTACATCCAGCGTTTTCATCATGATATCGAAGAGTTTCATGCCATTTAGTTCTTCAGTAAATTCGGCCCAATGGTTATGGTATCCAAATTTCATTCCCGATTTCTGACACAAATCACCACATTTGTCGAAAACATCGAGATAAACCATCAGGTCATCGTATGTTTTACGCATGCTTTCGTCCATCCACGGACTGATCACATATTTTTGACCCATGTAGGCAGCATCTTCAACGGTGTATTTCCAGGCATCGGTAAAATCTTTTTTGGCCGCATCCCAATGGTTTTTGCCCATAACGGTGTGTCCGCAAGGCATCTTCAATCCTAAATCATCCAGCACTTTTTTAAACTCTTTGGCTGTATAACCATAAAATTTACGATTGACATAATTGGCATGTTCAACATGTTTGTACCCCATTTTAGCCACCTGAGTTAATGTCCCCAGGGGATCTTTTGTCATGTCATCGCGTACAGAATAAAGCTGTACTCCGACTATTTCAGAAGGTTTTGCTGCAGCAAAAGCAGCTTTCGACAATAAGGAAGTTCCTGCTAGCAGAACCGCACTGTTTCTGATAAATGAACGGCGTGATGTTTCCATTGTTTGAGTTTTATTAAGTTGGTATAAATTTAGTTTTTAATATTGATGAAATGCCTGCGATACGAATTCAAGAACAGTTGGCAGCGATTCGCGCCAGTAAGTCCATGTATGTCCTCCATCACGAATACGAAATTCATGGGGAATGTCTTTCTTCTTCATCGCAATATGGACCAGGCTATTTCCTTCATAAAGGAAATCATCGTCACCACAATCGATATACCAGCGAACCGCTTTCTTCTGGTCATCAGGCATACCATTAATTAATTCAAGCGCACTATGCCTGGCAAAATACTTTGCCTGAGTGTCTTTGGAAATGCCGGGATATTGTTTTTCCCAACGGGTGGCAGCCTCTTCCAGCGAAATCGGTCCGGCATAAGCGCTCAACGGACAGGCTGATGAAAACAATTCAGGATGATGTAAAGCGTACATAAATGTTCCGCCGCCACCCATTGACAAGCCGGAAATAGCGCGATATCGTTTTTCGGCACGGATACGGTAAGTCTTTTCAATGAAAGGCATGAATTCCTGAAAGAAGAAATCTTCGTAATTCCAGGTTCCATCCGGACTGTTGAAATAGCCACGTTGACCAGTATTCCCGTCAGGCATCACAATAATCATGGCGGTAGATTTTCCATCGGCAATGGCTTTGTCTGCAATGAGTTTTGTTTCGCCAAACTGAACCCATCCTGACTGGTCGTCTCCGGAACCATGTAACAGATACAGTACAGGATAACTTCTTTGCGAAGTCTCATAATCGGCAGGCAGATAAATGGCATATTTTCTGTCCATTTTCAGGATTTTACTTGTCATCGACAGATTGTCGAAAACTTTGCCTCCGGTTTGGGCAAACAAGCTGCCCGAGATAAATAAACACAGAATCAGATATGAAAGAAAATGTTTTGTCATAGTTGGATTAGGTTGTTGGTTAATATAAAAAATTGAAATTTTCTAAAGTGATTTTACATTTAATCTACTTATAGGGCAGATTATTATTTGTTCCTGGTTCTGATCTCAATACTTCAAAAACCACATAATTGCTGTTGCCGCGCCATGGAAGTGAATGCAGGTATTCTTTGTACCTGAGTTCAACCACCTTTCCACTGTTCCGTTCCAAAATTGCTGCTACACTATCATTGGTTACGCTAAATTCAAATTCATTACTCTGCAATGCCCCAGGTGTTGCAGATTTAAAACCATCCTGAATTAACCGTCCTTCATAAGTTTTAAAAACATATCCCTTTTTCACAAAGAAATTAAGGTTGCCAGCTTTTACACCCTCTCCAAAAACGAAAAAGTATCGCCACCATATTGCCACAACCAGAATAACAACGATAACGAATAAACCGATCTTCAAAATCTTTTTCATGAGTCTGTCTTTTTTTAATTTTAGGTCAACCAAATTCTTTGATGATTCAATATTCCATTTCAGCTATAGAATTTTACTATCCAACTGATATTTCAAATTTAGTATTTAAGGTTGGATTCTCAATTAAAAAATAGCTGAACCTGAGGAAAAGGACATTCAAATTTTCAGTGACTGGTCAGAACAATCAAATCTAAAATTCCCGGGCTGATTTATTTCTCATTACTTTAAAAATCAGGATAACCGCAAATACGGAGATAATGTTTATGCCAATGAACCATCCTATATTACCAGGGGAATACATCCAAACAGAAATATTTGCGATAATGGCCAATAACAGAATACTAAAGAAGTAATAGAGCATCACTCTTTTGATAATATCTCCGCCCAATTGTGATTTAACCATGTTGTTCCGAATTTGTGGCAGCAACTCCGGAAATTCGCGTTCAAGCTGAACGCCTTCGCGGAAAGCAGCGTGTAAAAGTTCGTGGTAAACTCTCATGTCGAGAAACCAGATAACCAGAATTCCAACCGAAGCAGCCATACAAATTCCGATTACCAATATCCAGATATTTATTGGCACTACTTCCTTTTTGCTTAGCACAAACCCAATGGCCCCAAGTGACACCAAAAGCCAGTGTGATGCCAGTTTCCGGTATTCCAGTTCCAAACCATTAAAATGCCGTTCCTCTTCGCCGATGTGGTTGTAAATCTCCATTAGTTGATCAAAGGGTAAATCTTTCTTTATCATGATACTTGTTTTATGATTTACTGCTTGTGGCTATGGTGAAATGAAAAATACTTCCCTTTCCTTCTTTACTTTCAACCCATAATTTACCATCATGTTTTTTAATAAATTCTTTGCATAGCATTAGGCCCAGTCCGGTACTGGGCTCGTCTTCTGTACCTTTTCTTCTTGTTTGAACATCAAGCCTGAATAAGTTATCGATCATTTCCCGGCTCATTCCGATGCCCGAATCTTCAACTGATATTTCAACGCAATTGTCATTGGTGGTTTTAGCCGTCAGATTTATTGTTCCTCCTCTGGGTGTAAATTTTACGGCATTTGAAACGAGGTTCCGTATCACGGTCTGGAGAATATGCTTGTCGGCATAAATAGTCAGGTTGTCAGGAATATTATAAGTGATGCTAACCCCTTTGTTTCGGGCAGGTTCCATCGCTGTGGAAATACTTTCGCTAATTAATGGCAGCAACTGAACTGTATTAGGGTTATACGGAATTAATCCTTGCTGAATTCTTGACCATTCCAGCAGGTTTTCGAGTAGCCGGTGTAGACTGGTTGCAGAGTTTTTCATACTCGATGCAATTTCCTGAACCTGTTTCGCTGTCAAGGTGGACCATTCTTCAGCCATAATTTGAGTCAGTCCTAAAAAGCTGTTAAAAGGACTTCGCAAATCGTGGGCGATAATGGAAAAGAATTTATCCTTTTCTGCATGTGCCTGTATGAGTTCTTCGTTTTTAGTTGTTATTTCTGTTTCTGCCAATTTGCGTTCAGTAATGTCGCGTCCGATACCAAGTATTCCAATAAGATCTCCATTCAAATCATACATTGGTGTTTTTATGGTCTCCAATAAAACACGTTGACCATTGTCGGCAAACGTAATCCACTCTTCATTACTGGTAGGTTTTCCGGATTCCATGGCATTACGATCATTCATACGAAAGAAGTCGGCAAGTTCGCGGTCAACAAAATCGTAATCAGTTTTCCCGATAATGTCAACTCCCCTGGCTCCGAAGAAACGTTCGAACATTACGTTACACGACAAGTATATGCCATCCTTGTTTTTTAGCCAGATCAGATCAGGGATGGTCTGCACAAGTGTACGTAAATGTGCTTCCGAATTTCGCAAGGCCTGTTCAACCCGTCTGCTTTCCGTGACATCAAAAAATGACCAGACCCTGCCTTTGGGTTTGCCTTCAAGGTAAAAAGGTTTGGAAATACGTTCGAAAATACGTCCATCTTTAAAGTATAATAAATCGAACGATTCGGCTTCAGGTTTACTGTACAGTTCCGAGATTGAAGCTGTGAACCAATCCGGATTGGTCAGTTGTTCGAGAATGTGTTCCAATAAAATATTGCGGTCATGTGTGTCAATTATGCCTTGGGGTATATGCCACATCTCACCAAATTTTGAATTGGTTTTTACAATGGATCCCTGATCGTCAACAACCAGAATCCCATTATGGATTGATTCAAGTGTTGCCTCGGTTAACGCGAGGGAATTATTCAAGGTAATTTCTGCCTGATTTCTCATCTCGTTCTGGATGGTCAGTGGGCGGATTACAAAAAAGTAGACTGCAGGAAGAATTAGTATTGAAAGCAACAAAGAGTCAATCGGAGCTGATATCCAGTATGATTTTACCTGGATAGAGTGAATAGCCAACATGACCAACAATTCGCCTACAAAAATTGAAGACAATAACACTACGGCCATACGTCTTCCCAAATTGAAATTTTTATTAGCCCTTTTTTTCATCCAACCCTGTTTTTGATGAAATTTTGGAGGAAGTGTTTCTTCGTTTTTATCTTTTTCGGTCATACTTTGAAATTAAACGGAATTTTTGAAACAGATATTCACTGACGATTCAACGTTTGCAAAGTATTAGTGGATGTTAGGTTTTTGTCTCTCACGGAATTGCTTCTGTGAATACCTCAACGAGAATTGCGGTGCTATAAAATTAATCATTTTCTGAACTTATCCCAGATTTATTCATTTCTAATGGACGAAACGTGAAAAACCCCCTTCCGGCGAACCGAAAGAGGGTTTTAGCTCTATATGTTTAGAAGGGTATGCGCGTTGATTACATCATTCCGCCCATGCCGCCACCCATTCCACCGCCCATTGGTGGCATAGCTGGTTTGTCTTCTTTTTCTTCAACCAATACACATTCGGTAGTCAGGAACATACCGGCAATTGAAGCGGCATTTTCCAACGCGATGCGGGTTACTTTAGCAGGATCAATTACACCAGCTTCGTATAAGTTTTCGTAAACATCGGTACGGGCATTGTATCCGAAATCAGCTTTTCCTTCGCTAACTTTCTGTACAATAACAGCACCTTCTTTACCTGAATTGAAAGCTATCTGACGCAATGGTTCCTGAATGGCACGTTTTACGATTTCAATACCTGTGGTTTCATCATCGTTTTCGCCAACTAAGCCTTCCAAAACAGCAATACTGCGAATATAAGCAACACCACCACCGGGAACAATTCCTTCTTCAACAGCAGCACGGGTTGCATGCAAAGCATCGTCAACACGGTCTTTTTTCTCTTTCATTTCAACTTCAGAAGAAGCACCAACATAAAGTACAGCAACGCCACCGGCCAATTTAGCCAAACGCTCCTGAAGTTTTTCGCGGTCGTAATCAGAAGTGGTAGTTTCGATCTGTTTTTTGATCTGGTTCACACGTGTTTTAATGGCATCAGCATCACCAGCACCTGCAACAACAGTAGTTTTTTCTTTGTCAACGGTAATTTTTTCAGCTTTTCCAAGCATTTCGAGGGTCGTATCTTCCAGTTTCATACCTTTTTCTTCGGTAATTACCACACCACCGGTCAACACTGCAAGGTCTTCCAACATTTCTTTTCTGCGGTCACCGAATCCTGGAGCTTTCACTGCGCAAACTTTCAACGAACCGCGTAAACGGTTGACCACCAAAGTAGCCAATGCTTCACCATCAACATCTTCTGCAATAATCATCAACGGACGTCCGGTCTGGGCCGATTGTTCCAGAATAGGAAGCAAATCTTTCATGGTGCTGATTTTCTTGTCGTGGATCAGAATGTATGGATGATCCATATCGGCAGCCATTTTTTCGCCATCGGTAATGAAATAAGGAGAAATATAACCACGGTCGAACTGCATACCTTCAACAACGTCAACATAAGTTTCGGTTCCTTTGGCAGCTTCAACAGTGATAACGCCTTCTTTATTTACTTTTTCCATTGCTTCGGCAATCAATGCTCCAATGGCGCTGTCGTTGTTGGCAGCAATCCGGGCAACCTGTTCAATTTTTTTGAAGTCGTCGCCTACATTTTGTGCCTGATCTTTGATGCTTTCAACCACTTTAAGCACGGCTTTGTCAATACCGCGTTTCAAATCCATTGGATTGGCACCGGCGGCAACGTTTTTCAAACCTACTGAAATCAATGATTGAGCCAGAACGGTAGCTGTAGTTGTTCCGTCTCCAGCGTCGTCACCGGTTTTGCTGGCTACTTCTTTCACCATCTGTGCACCGATGTTTTCGTATGCATTTGAAAACTCAATTTCTTTAGCTACAGTTACACCGTCTTTGGTGATCTGTGGAGCACCAAATTTCTTTTCGATAACTACGTTGCGGCCTTTAGGTCCGAGGGTTACTTTTACAGCATCAGCCAATTTGTCAACTCCTTTTTTCAGGAGGTCGCGGGCTTCGATATTGAATTTAATTTCTTTTGCCATTTTTTTAATCTTTTAAAATCGTTATTAATCAATTATTCAGCTACAAACAAAACGTCAGTTTGCGACATCAACAGGTAATCAGTTCCGTCGATGTTTAATTCTGTTCCGGAATATTTTCCGTAGAATACCATATCGCCAACACTGATTTCCATCGGCTCGTCTTTTTTAGGAGAACCAACCAAAACTACTTTACCAACTTGTGGTTTTTCTTTTGCTGAATCAGGAATAATGATTCCGCTAGCTGTTTTCTTTTCTGCTTCCTTTGGTTGAACGAGAATTTTGCCAGCCAGGATTTTACCTTTTAAATCTGCCATTTTTGAATTATTTTTAGATGTTAAACTTATATTTTAAAAAATTTGTCATCCTGTTTTAGCAGATACTATGCCAAAGAGGATATTGCCGGGAATAAGAAACGAAGTTGGACATTTTTACATTCGATTCCTGTTGTAATTGATTATTCCAATTGTAATAAACTGACAACATGCAAGTTTGACTGTTTTGTTCCAACTGTCATTTTGTGTGTCAGACTGTCAGATTTTCTAATAGACCTCCACGTTCGAAATTACAGGACAGGCTTTTGAATCGATAAATTTAATGCGAATGTTTTGTGCCTCAACCGGATTAATGCGTAGAATGCGTTTGTATCCGATGGTAGTTCCTTTTGCAACCTCCAGCCAGTTGCCGTCTTTTTCAACTTCTACCGAAAACGATTTTATGCGCTGCCCAAGTTTAATGTATTCCTGAATCAGCACATAACTGACTAGTTTTTTTTCTCCCAAATCAATTTCCAGATGGCCTGTTTTTTCCTCATCGTTGGTTGCCCAATAAGTATCTTTATTTTCATCAGTAACCAGATCTGCCGCATACTTTGTTAAATTTCCCCGAACTGATGATGGTATAACAACTCTGTTCAGTGCCAGGTTTGTTTTAAAGCGCTCATCGATCAGTCGTTTCCATTCAAGCAATGCGATTGCATCAATTTCGTTGATTAGGCCGCGACGGTCAGGAGGAATATTCAGGATGAGGTTGGCTCCACGACCAACTGAACTTAGGTAGATATCAAATAATTGTTCCGGAGTCTTTACCAGCGAATCTTCCTTGGCATGATAAAACCAACCCGGACGAATCGACACATCCACTTCAGCCGGAATCCAGCTGGTGCCATTTTCATTTCCTGTATTTAAGATGTCCTGAATGCCGCTCTTCCCGGCATACAAGCTGTCGGCAGTTATTGTGTTCCAGTTGGTTTCGTTTACAAACCCGCGTTCGTTTCCGCACCAGCGAATGTCCGGGCCTGCATCGCTGAAGAAGATTACATTGGGTTCCATGCCGCGAACCAGATTTAGTGTTGTTGGCCAGTCGTAGTAGGTTTTGCCATCAATTTTGCGTTTTTCATTGGCTCCACCGTAATAGCCATCGCCACCATTGGCTCCATCGAACCACATTTCGAATACGGGCGAATGTGCAGCAAACAGTTCTTTCAGTTGGTTGCGGTAATATTCCACGTAGGAAGGAGTGCCATAATCGGCACGGTTACGGTCCCACGGCGAAAGATAAACTCCGAATTTTAGTCCGTCAACACGACAGGCTTTTTCCACTTCATCAACCACATTGCCTTTGCCACCTTTGTAAGGACTGTTTTTTACTGAATGTTCGGTATACTGGCTGGGCCACAAACAAAAACCATCGTGATGTTTGCAAGTGAGAACCACGCCTTTCAGTCCTGCTGCTTTAAATGTTTTCGTCCATTGGTTTACATCCATTGCTGTTGGATTAAATACGGATTCGCTTTCGTCACCGAATCCCCATTCTTTATCGGTAAAGGTATTCGTCGTAAAATGAACGAACGCATATTGTTCCATTTCGTGCCAGGCTAGCTGACGGTCGGTTGGAACTGGCAAAACCGGTTGCGGAGGATTAACTTCTTTTTTACAGGAAGAAAAAACGAATACTAAATTCAGGAAAATAAAACTGAAGAAGATTTTTTGGTTCATGTGGTGTTAGTTTTGAATATACAGTAAAGTAAAAAAAAAGTCTTCAATGTTGTGCATTGAAGACTTTCTGACATATCTTTTCAGGTACTATCCTGATGAGTTTTACTTATTTGGTAGAATCTGGTTTTGCAGTTGTTGTTGCCGGAGTGGTAGTTTGTGTCTCTGCAGGAGCTGGAAAACTTGGCACCTGATTGGGATCAACCGCGGTTTCAATCTTGTCTTTCAGAACTGACTGACCACCAGTCTGATTCTCTCTTGGAATAAATGCAGTACCTACAATTGAAAGGAACAACAAAGCTCCGGCTAAAGCCCAGGTTGCTTTTTCGAGAAAGTCTGCAGTTTTGCGAACTCCCATAATCTGATTGGAAGCCTGAAAATTACTTGCCAAACCTCCGCCCTTGGAGTTCTGAACCAATACGATTAAAATGAGCAAGACGCAAGTAATGAATAATAAAACTATGACCAGTGTGTACATGTAAATATAAATTAATTGTTCATTAAATTTTTGATTTTTTCAATATGACCGGCAAAGTAAGTACTTTTTTCCGGATATTTCAAACTTAATTTTTCAAATATCTGAATGGCTTTCTTATAGTAACCCTGTTGCGAATAAATCATAGCAAGAGTTTCGGTTACCAGATCATCCGATACATCCTCCGGTTGAGATTGACTTTCCATAGGAGAACCTGATTTGGGTTCATTCATCGGTGGCATCTTGGGCTGTGCTTCCAGAAATTTTTCAATCAAACTAATCTTTTTTCCTGATTTTTCCTGAATCGTTCGAACAGAATCACTTAGGGGCTCTTCCGGAGCGATCATAGTTTCCACCTGGTATTCTGATGGAAGTATCAGGTTATCAGATTTAAGTTCCTTACGGGTATCAGTTTCAGTAATTGTACTTTCATCTAATTCAGTTATTCTCGTTGGTTCGTTCAGGAAAAGATACAATTTCCGGCGATCCTGGATGCGGATGGCTACATGAATCAATTCCTGCTCGAACGATGAATCGTTCAGATTTTTTAAATTTTTAAGGTAAAGTATCCAGCCGGCCTCGAATGCAGGATAACGCTCATTCAGCTCTTTCAGAAGAGGGAGCGTCTCCTGATTTAACTTCTCGGGAGCTTTTATCAATTCGATGATTTGATTGGCTGTCATAATTTACCAGTTTGCAATAGAAGCATTGAAAATATCGTCAGTCAATTTTTTAATGATTTCGGTGACCAGCGTTTCTTCAGCATCACTTAAAGATCGGTTGCTGTCAAAATCCTCATAGGCTGTAAAGGTCTTTTCCCAATCCATTTCATGATCCTTATTATTGGTAAATTTTACTTTAATACCAACAGTTAATCTGTTTTGCGCGGCAAGGTCACCTTCCTGAATGTTCATAGGTCTGACTTCATAATCGGTAATTTGTCCTGAAAACTCCAGATCACCATTTTCGGAAATTTGGCTATAGGAGGTTTGCCTGATCAGTTTTTCCTGTAATCCATCGGTCAACTGCTGACTTAGGTTTGGATTAACCAGCCGGGCCCTGTTTGGAAAATAATCGACAGAAAAAGTTTTCACCCCAACCATTGGTACTGCACCTGTAAAACCATATTTGATTTTGCAGTCTGTAAATACTATTGCTGAAATTATCAACGAAATCAGGATAAGTATTGAACGTCGTATAGTCATAATTAGTCGATGTTGTATTCTTTGATTTTCCGGTATAAGGTTCGTTCTGAAATACCCAGTTCGCGGGCAGCATATTTACGTTTGCCTTTGTGCTTTTCGAGCGATTTCCGAATCATTTCAACTTCCTTGTCTTCCAGTGATAATGATTCTTCAACGAATTCTTCGGTATCGTAAATATTTTCGTGCACCGCTGGTTTGATCACATTGCGAGTGGTAGCAGCCTGATCAGGAATATAGTTTCCGTTTTCATTCTGGTAAAGCTTGCGAATCAACTGGGCATTATCATCTTTCACGTTGGGCACTTCAGTTTCATTCTGAAGAATGTCATGAACCAGCTTTTTCAGATCGTTCATGTCTTTTTTCATGTCGAAAAGAATCTGGTAAAGGATTTCACGCTCCGAGGAAAATGTTTTTTCGTCAACGGGATGGTATAACGCCGGAAGCTTGTTCTGATTGTGAACAGGGATGTAATGCCGCAAAGTTTTGGCATCAATCAGCCTTTCCTTCTCAATGATAGAGATTTGTTCGGTAATGTTTTTTAATTGACGAACATTTCCGGGCCAATGATAATCGAGCAGAACAGAAACGGCCTCATTGTCAAGTCTGATCGCCGGCATACGGTATTTATCGGCAAAATCGGAAGCGAACTTCCGGAAAAGCAAATGAACATCTTCGGAGCGGTCGCGCAGTGGCAATACCCTGATTGGCACCGTATTTAAACGGTAATATAAATCTTCGCGGAATTTCCCTTTTTCAATAGCGTCAGGAATGTTTACATTGGTTGCTGCAACTACACGCACATTGGTTTTGAGAACTTTCGAAGAGCCAACTTTCATAAATTCGCCGGCTTCGAGTACCCGAAGCAAACGAACCTGGGTCGAAAGTGGCAATTCTCCAATTTCATCCAGAAAAATGGTTCCACCGTCGGCTTCCTCAAAATAGCCTTTCCGTTCAGCAAGAGCACCGGTAAACGATCCTTTTTCATGTCCGAAAAGTTCCGAATCAATGGTCCCTTCAGGAATAGCACCGCAGTTTACAGCAATGTATTTGCCATGTTTCCGGGCCGAAAACTGGTGAATAATCTGCGGAAAAGATTCCTTACCGGTTCCGCTTTCTCCGGTTATCAATACTGAAAGATCGGTAGGGGCCACCTGAACGGCAATTTCTATCACATGTATCAATGCCGGTGAACTGCCGATAATTCCAAAGCGCTGTTTTATTTCCTGAATATCCATTGTACGGACAATATGTTTAACTTTGCAAAATTACAATTTTAACGTTTAAGTATCGATCAAAATTAAATTAACTTTGATTTCAATGCCTTAAGCTGTCCATGTTTTAACATGTTTTAGCTATTTGTAGCGAAATCACCAATTGAAATTACAGCATGAACTTTATAGGAATAATTCCGGCACGTTTTCAGTCAACCCGTTTTCCTGGGAAACCACTGGTAAATTTGGGAGATAAACCCATCATTCAATGGGTTTACGAAAATGCTAAAAAAGCTCTTGACGAAGTTTATGTGGCCACCGATGATGAACGAATTTTTCAGGCTGTTGTGGCTTTCGGTGGAAAGGCTGTATATACATCGCCCAATCATCAGAGCGGAACTGATCGTTGCGCTGAAGCAGCTCAAAAAATAGCAGAAAAGTTGAAATTTGATGTGGTCATTAACATTCAGGGAGACGAACCTTTTATCAGGCCCGAACAGATTGAAGGACTCAAAGCCTGTTTTGCAACTCCCGAAACTGAAATTGCCACCCTGATCAAACCTATTGTCAATGCTGCTGAAATTACCAATATCAACCGTCCCAAAGTTGTGATTAACAAGAATCAGGAAGCCATGTATTTCAGCCGCTCGCCCATTCCTTTTGTTCGCGACAGCCAACCTGAAGAATGGATCAATCGGAACACGTTTTATAGCCACATTGGGATGTACGCATACCGTTTCGACATTTTACTTGAGCTGACACAGCTGCCACTCGGCATTCTGGAAAAAGCTGAATCGCTCGAACAACTTCGCTGGCTCGAAAATGGATACCGGATCAAAACAGCTCAAACAATGTTCGAAAACATAGGCATTGATACTCCTGAAGATCTGGAGGAAGCAAAAAAATTTTTGATGTCTTAAACTCAGATATTCTGATTTTGGCGCTGGTTATAAGGATATTAAAACGATAGTATCTTAAAATTAAATTGCCCCTTCTTTAAAATAAGGTAATAAGGTTAGATTAGTATCGTCATTGCTTTCTACTAAGGTTTTTAAACCTTATTTTTCGACACTTTAACCTTAGTGTAAATTGAATAATTCCCCACCCCCGAAACCTTATTACCTTATTGAAGGAGCTTAAATTTACCGCTTCCTTAATTTGCGGGAGGTCAGGAGTCCTGAAAATATTACTACTGCGTATTGTAAGCCTTCAGCGAATCGGGAATCAGCTTGTTGTTTTTACAGGCGTAATTGTTTTTCCGGATAAAATTATCCAGTTCATCTTTTAGCTGTTTTTGACGCTCGTCATTTTCCAGTGGATCAATGTTCAAATCAGGCGAAATCTGATAAATGGTTTGGCTCGACAAAAATTGATCTTCACTTAAAAGATCAAGAATTTCGTTCTTATTCCGCATTAACGGATAAGTTTGCAGGCTCCTGAAGTCAACTGAATTATCCAAACCATGACCTATCCAGGAAGCAACCGTTGGACGCTTGATATATTTTGCACCGTTGAGCATGGCAATTAACGAAGGTGTAATGTCGAAGTGGGTAACAATTGAGGAGAATTTCTCTGCTTTTGTCAACATTGGAGAATATATTATCAACGGCACATGAAAACGGTCGATCTGGGAGCTGATCGGAATTTCGGGCATCCGGTGATCGCCGGTGATGATAAATATAGTATTGGCAAATTCTTTCATTTTGCTGAATTCATTTAAGAAATAGCGAATTGATTCGTCGAAATAAAGGACTGACGCCAACTGTTTGACATACTGTTGATCGAATGATTTTATTTGTTCACTTAGTTTCAATCCATCAAGCCGTTCTTCAAATTTGCGATTGAAATTTTCCTGATTGGGAATATTAAACGGATCATGCATGGCAAGCGTCAGCATGACATCCATCCTGGGGGTATCCGATTTGGTGCTCAGGTCTTCAAGATACCTGCGAAAAATTTCGTGGTCCCCAAAACCCCATGAAAAGCCATTTGCAGCAGCGGGAAGTTTGGCATAGTCTGACCCAAATTTCCGGCTGTCAATAATTTGGTCGATGCCTTGTCTGTTTAAGAAAGCATCCATTTTGTCGAATCCGGCCTCACCACCATATACAAAACTACTGCTGTATCCGGCTTGTTTCTTCAAAATACTGATCAAACTAATATGATCGGGCATCTGATCTTCCATCTCAGCAAATCCATGTTCGCCAAAAGGCAATGATGCCAGAGTGGCTGGAAAAACCTGGAAAGTTCGCCCGGATGTACTCAGGCAGTTTTCCCAGTACAAACTTTTTTGCATTAATGAATCCAGAAAGGGAGTGAAACTTCCCAAATAGGCATTCTGCCCGCTGTAAGCACGTCCCAAACTTTCAACCACGACCAGAACAATATTTGGTGGAGCTGCACCTAAATTAAAATATTCACCCAAAACATCGGGAGTGGTTTCCTGATGCAGAAAAGGATATTCAGGATTAATGTATGTAAATGGATTTCCTTCAGGAGAGGAAACTACCGTGTTAAATGTAAATGGTTGTTTATCAAGTGTGCCTTTGTGCAGGTAGTGTGTTGAAACACTTTGTGCGAAAAAGCCAAGTTTGTTGGTCGTCATAAACAAACTGAATTCGTTATCGAATTTTGAAGGGTTAGGCTCTAACTGTTTGATTGGCAAAAGAGAACACAGCATCAAAACAGTTAAAAAAGCTATCGCCCATGGTTTTAGCTTAAAATATACATGTTTGAGAAATGTTCTCGCCATGAAGGCCAGATATAGAAAAATAACGATAAACGGAAAGATATTTAATTCGTTTGAAGCACCAACAGTTTGCCTGATTTCTGACAGCGAATATCCAAGCAGATCGGCACCCAGCGGCACACGGGCAGCAGCGAAATATTGAAGAAGTAATATGTCGCCCAGCACCAGCAGAACACTTATAAAGGTAAAAAAGTACAGGGCTGCTTTTTGACTGAAATATGCGATAACCAGAAATGGAACCATCAGAATTGCCGATAACTGAAGGTACAAAATCAAATCATATTTTAAGCCGTTCAGTAAAATATCGAAACTTCCGAGCGGGTAGTTAGAAAAATTCGATGTAATGACTATTTCGTAAAAACGAACCATCAGTATCATGGAAGCCAGAATAAAGCTCAGGCTCAGGAAACGCCTTAATGATCTGAAAACAAGCTGAATTGATTCTTTGAAATTAGCCATATTAAAATTCTAAAAAAGTCGGGTAATACTGATATCAAAGGTATAATAGCCGGAAAAATTTCCGGATTGAAGCTCCTCTCCACCCCACGCAACAAAAGGATTAATAATCCAAACATGATTGATAATGTGGTTGAATTCCAACCGGATCGACCGTGTTTTTAATTGCAACCTTGAGCTTGCATCGGGATTAACCAGATTTTGATTTTCGTCAGGCGAGACGCCGTAACCCAACCGCAATCCGATATAATTCTCAGGATCTGAGAAATATCTTCTCATCTGTAAAATCCCGGAAACGGAAGTTCCATCAGAGCCGGGAGTTACAAACGACCGAAGTGAAATCCAGTAATTGCTGATGTATTTCCCTAATGTTGCTGTATATATAGTCACATCTGAACTAGTAAAAAACAAAGTTCTTATCCCAACCGAACCTTCGAAAGCTTTCGGGAAATTATGATACCATTCGGCGCCAATCCGGTTTTCAGGAAAAACAGAACTTTGTGAAAATCCATAATTCAGGTATCCGTAATTATTTTCGCTAATTTTTGGGTAAGCATCCAACTCGTATTGAAATCCGGTGTCGCCAAACCTTTTGGCCATATTTACCCGGGCAATCACTGACCCCAGTTTCGTTTTCCGGCCATACGATAAAGCCACCACCTGCCAGGGATCGCGGTTAAACGACTTGTCAAACTGATCGATGGTGTAGTTCAGCCGAATCCTGTTTTTCAGTACATCAAGCCTGAATTCCTGAAGTTTTTTTAATGCTTCGGCGTTCGAAGAATTGATTCGGATTATTTTTTCCAGTGTTTCAACTGCATCTTCATACTTTTCACTACTGTGCAGAATTCGGGCTTTCTTAAACAAAAAATCTTCGTTAGTCGAGTCTTTTTTTAATGCCAAATCACAATATTCTATAGCCTTGTCATAGTTTTCCGACCAATATTCCACATCGGCAAAAGCATCGAGCGCCTCCATGTTGCCAGCGTTGCGGTCAAGTACCTGATTTAAAATCACGCGAGTTGAATCGTACATACCATCCCATGCATAGGTGCGACCGAGTAGCAATGCAACATCCGAATTAAATCCTTGTGCCAGAATTGCTTTACAGATCTGCCGGGCTTTAGCCCGTTCACCGTTGAAGGCCAAATTCCTCGCTTCTTCGTACGTTTGAGCAGAAACGCTAAGCCACACCCCATTCAGCAACAAAACAGCTGCCAATAGAAAAAGTCGTGGAAATAGTTTAAGTCGAATATTGGATTTTAAACGGTTCATATCTTTCATTTTTTCTGAATACCTTTTTTCTTCTTACTGCTAAATCCTTCTCTCGTCATATTTCCCCAGGTTTTTTTTCTCCGAATGAAAAAGTCAAAATTTCCGCTCAATGCCCAGAAAACCACCAACGGATGAAATATAATTGGTTCGAGCCAGGCTGTAAGAACGAGTTTGAAGATCATTCGCTTTTGTTTGTAACGGTGATACGCCAGCATGTCGTATAAAATAGCATAGGTTGAGAACATGATGGCAAAAAAGTAGACAAACAAAAGCATAACAAAAAAGAATGGCCAGTTGGGCTGACCCAGAATTGCAATAACTATAAAGTATAGGACACCAATAGCTTCGACAATGGGGGCAAGCCATTCGAAGAAAACCCAGAACGGGTGGGAAACCATGCCCATAAAACCAAATTTTGGGTTTAGAAAAATGTTCCAGTGGATAAACAGCGTATCGATACTTCCCCGTGTCCAGCGATTTCTCTGCCTCCCAAGCACCTTTAAACTTGATGGAACTTCAGTCCAGCAGAGCGGATCGGGGACGTAGGCTACTCTATATTTTAATTTTTTCTTCGACATGTATTTCCTCATCCTGACGACAAGTTCCATGTCTTCGCCAACGGTTGTGGTCAGATATCCGCCGCAACCAATAGCCACTTCCTTATCGAACAGCCCCAATGCGCCCGAAATAAGCAAAAGTCCATCAAGACGACTCCAGGCCATACGGCCCATCAGGAATGCACGAGTATATTCGATAACCTGGAACCGGGCCCATAAATTAGTGGGAACATCAATTTCAATGAGCTGCCCATCAGCAATTTTACAAGAGTTTGCAATACCAATCACTCCTCCGGTTGCTATAACTTTGCGGTCAGTAGCTTCCAGAAAGGGTTTTATCATTTTTTGAAGGGCATACGGATCAATGATTGAATCAACGTCAATAGAGATAAAGTATTCTCCTTTGGCAATGTTGACCCCTGAGTTTAAAGCATCGGCCTTTCCGCCGTTAAATTTATCGATGATTGTGAGGTTGTTGAAAGCCCTTTTTCTGGATTTGTATATCCCGCGTATTTCCTGACAAGGTATTTTATAGTCAACTACATAAGGCACTTTTTCAAGATCAAATGCTTCAATGGCTTTTTCGAGGGTGTTGTCCCGACTTCCGTCGTTGACCACAATGATTTCGAAACTTGGATAGTAGAGCACGAGTAGCGCTTTAATATTTTCAACGATGCTGAGCGATTCGTTGAAGGCTGGCGCAATGATGGAAATCATCGGAGCAAAGGGTGATGAGAGAATGCTATCGAAATTCGTGTTTTTGGATTGGTTATGGTCCCTGATCAGTTCCCTCGCCGAAACAATAGCCAGCCAAAAATACGTGCCGAAAACACTTATTGTGTAGAACAAAAAGAAGTATTCGAATATGCGTACTATTATATCTGGAATCATAGTCTTTAATTTCTCGGGTCCTTAATGTGCGCCAGATAAAGATCAAGGTTGATATTGTGTTTCTGACTGATCTGGGTTAGCCTTTCCTCTCCTTTTCTGCTCATGTAATAAAGCGACCTGCATGCCTCAACTTTCATGGTCACCGATCCGGTCAGAATGACTGATTCCAGAAAATGAAAATCTTCTTCATCGCCTATGTTTCGCAAAGCCTTTATGATTTCTACCCGATTGACCACCGGTTCCGATTCATAGATTTTCAATAGAAGCGATTTGCCGTCGTAAAGCCTGAGATCATTGATTGCACGTATGGCGAGGAAGCGAGAGGTCTCAAGTTTACTTTCGATCATTTTAAATATCTCGGTTGCATCTTCAAATTGCTGAAAAAAGATGATCATACGCAGGCAGAAATTCCGAACATTCGGTTGTGCCGAATCGATGTAGTTAATAAATGCCGGAACCGGAATCTGATGTAGCCTGAAAATATGAAAGGCCGATAATTGTGTCCATTGCGAAAATGGGCTTAACAGGTTCTTTAAGAAATCGAAAGGACTTTCAGGGTGAAGCCTTACGTAAGAAACCTGGGCTTCAGTCCTGATCTGATAATGTTTATCGTTGATGAAATTGTTGATGATGTTGGTTGCACTTTTGGGGTCGAGGTTAGTAAGCTCCCTGATCCCCTGAGCTTTTTTGTAATAAAAAGGCGATTTAGTCAGTTTGAGCGAATCTTTGTTCAGTTCAAGACGGACAAAAATCTCGGTGATTTTGGCATCCATCTCTCCCCTGAGGTTTTCTTTAAAAATCAATAATACCAAAGTGAGAATTCTTCTGTTTTCAGGTTTCTTCAGTCTTTTTAATTTCGTTACAGTGGTATTCCAGTCGTTGATATCGAAAAGGTACAGGCTGAGTACTTCTTCGTAGTAGTTTCTATAGAAAATTCGGTATCGTTCTTTTTTATTCTTGAATTTGTTGGTATTATATATAATCAGCAGAATCAAGGAGAGGTTGATGATAAATACCAAAATCAGTATGATAAAAATCAGGACAATCGGGTAGGTGTAGGTTCTTTCGATGAAATTGTTGTAAATCTTTCGGAAAGCTAACGGAAAGTGATTTTTTCCGTATTCAATAAGCTCATTTTTGGTTTGATTCACATTTTTGTCGCCGATTATCCTGAGAATTAATTGATTTAATTCCCTGTGAGGAGTACTGCTTCTTGGAAGAGCCGACGGAACCGCTATGATTTTTTTCTCCCGAGGTATTGAATCTGATATATTCCTGATAATTTTTGCTGTATCGCTTTGCTGAACTTTAGCTTTTGATACAGTGTCAGGTTTGACTTCGGCCTGAGGAACTGGTTCTGTCACTTTTCTGGGAAAAGCGCCGGTAATTCCTGTTTTAATTTCAATTTCGCTGGCATATAGCGAGGCCGTCCGGAGGTTCTCAAATTTCCCGATAATATAGCGATGCCAGTCTTCAGAAACGATTTCTTTAATGCTTTCTGTAATGTGATAGCGGCGGGTAAATCTTCCGATGTCGAGAGGTTCTTTTGAAGCTGCCAACTGGACGGCATAATAGACCGAATCGGAGCTGTAGACCGGTTGAAACGAAAGAATGCCAAGCAGAACACAAACAATTCGGGTGATCAGTTTCCAGGAATAAAGTTTGGTTCGCGACATCTATTTTTTTGTTGAGGTATTTATCAACTTCTACTTTCTTGCAGCAAGTAATTTTCTCACCCTGACGTTCAGTTCAACAAGGCTGAAGGGCTTTACCATAAAATCATCAGCACCGAGTTCAAAGGCTTTTAAAACGATTGCTTCGGCGCCAGCAGCGGAGAGGACAAGGATGGGTGTTTTCTTTTTGTGTTCATCACGCACAATCGAAATGATTTCGTTTCCGTTGATGAACGGCATGTATAAATCAGTGATAATAAGATCAACCTCTGTTTTTTCGAGCATGTCGATACATTCTTTCCCATCGTTTGCCTTTATGATTTCATATCCCTCGCGTGACAAACTATGAAAGATTGTTTCTAAAACCAGTTTATTGTCTTCAGCAACGATTATGCGCTCCATTCTAATTGTTATTAGTTTGACCTCAGTGAGTGACTGTTTTATCAAACAAAAAGGGTGTAACTATTTTTTATTAAGGTCCGAAGATACGAAAACGATTTTGATAATTTAATGCAGAGAAAGGTTAGATTTGCGTAGAACATGATTTTAAAGTTAAAAGGTTTAGATCATGCTTAAGAATATTTGGTTTTAGTATTCTTTTTTAATGTTCAAATTTGGTATCGTTCATGAAAAGCTTGTTTTCTCTGGTTTCTGTGGTTTTTCTTATGATGCTTTTTGTATTCGCTGGATGCAAAAATGCAACAGTTTCCGAAGCTCCTGCTCCTTCGTTGAAAGTTGATTCAGTTTATTCGTGGGTTTGCAATATGCAAATGGAAAATGGTTTGCTCAAAAGCAGTGAAGGAGGCAGGTTAGTTTCACTCTATGATAATTCGCTCGCTGCCATTGTCTTTACTGCTTACGGCGATTTTTCAAGAGCTGAAAAAATATTTGATTTTTTTGAGGGTAGAATGGAGTCTGAGCTGCTGGTTCATCCGGGAGGCTTTGGCCAGATGCGCACCAGTAATGGTATTCCGGTTGAGAATAGACCAAAGCGTTGGCTGGGTGACAATGCCTGGCTGCTGATCGCCTTGAACAACTATCATCGTCTCGCAGAAAACAGTCGGTATAAAAATCTTGAAACAGCGCTTTCAAACTGGATCGTTTCGCTTCAGGACACAGATGGAGGGCTGTGGGGAGGATTTGATGAAAAGGGAAAGCAGATTTCGAAAATCGCCGAAGGGAATATAGACGCTTTTAATGCCATAACAGGTTATACCGAGTTTCATCGAAAGTTGCTGATGCATTTTAAGCAAGTCAGGTGGGATACAAAAGATAAATTGTTGATTGCCTGGGCAGATAATCCGGATTACAGGTATGCACTCGATTTACATTCATGGGGCTACTGTACTTTCGAAGGATTCCCGGAAAGTGTGCTTCGAAAGGCCAACCGGTTTTTGACGGTGCAAAGGGCAACACTTACCAACCAACTGATTCACGGGTATTGTTTCGATGAAGATTGTGATGTCGTTTGGATTGAAGGAACAGGCCAAATGGCCGTAGCTTTCATAAAAGCTAAAAAAGAGAAAGATGCGCAGGCCTACCTGTCTTCGATAGAGAAAAATCTTTCGGCCAGCAGGTTATTCCCCGGCACTTACGGATTGCCGTATACCTCCAATTTCGGCAGCTCTTATGGCAGTGATTTACTTTGGGAAGGTGCCGGTACAAATATTGCCATATCGTCTACAGCATGGTATTTACTTGCCAGACTGCGTTTTGATCCACTCCAATTGGGCTATACTAAAAATATCCCTGAAGAAGATAAATTCTGGACTAAATGACTTCAACCCCCTTTTCTGCCAGCAATTGAAGACTCATTTCCCGAAGTTTGTATTTCTGTATTTTACCACTTGCAGTCATCGGAAAATCGGAAACAAAGAAAATATATTGGGGAATTTTATACCGGGCAATTTTACCACGGCAGAATTCCTGAACAGCTTCTTCAGTTAATTCATGGCCGGATTTCAACCTGATAAACGCTCCAACCTGCTCCCCGTATTTTTTGCTTGGCACACCGGCTACTTCAACCGCTTCAACTTCGGGCATGTTGTAAATAAAGTTCTCAATTTCGCGTGGATAAATGTTTTCTCCGCCACGAATGATCATGTCTTTGATGCGCCCGGTAATCCGGTAAAATCCATCCGGAGTTTTCACCGCCAGGTCGCCTGAATGCAGCCAGCCATCCTGATCAATCGCTTTTGCAGTTGCTTCCGGATTTTTGTAATAACCTTTCATCAGGTTGTATCCGCGGCAGCATATTTCGCCCTGTTCGCCCACGGGACAATCCTCGCCAGTTTCCGGATTTATAATCTTCACCTCTACATTCGGAAATTCAAACCCAACAGTGGTTGCTCTGACTTCAGGCGAATTGTGTGTTCTTGTTGCAGTCATTCCAGGCGAAGTTTCGGTCAGTCCATACACTATAATGATGTCTTTCATGTGCATTTTCTGCATCACCTGGTTCATGGTTTCAATGGGGCAGAGAGAGCCAGCCATAATTCCCGTCCTAAGTGAACTCAGATCAAACATGTTAAACATAGGATGATTCAATTCCGCAATAAACATGGTTGGTACTCCATGCAATGCCGTACACTTTTCTTTTTCAATAGAAGCCAGGACCATAACCGGATCAAAATTTTCGACCATGACCATGGTGCAACCGTGTGTAATTACCGCGCATAGGGCCAGTACACAACCGAAACAATGGAAAAGCGGAACGCAAACCAACAATCGTTCGTTATGGGTAAACCTCATACACTCACCAGCAGCAAAACCATTATTCAAAATATTGTGATGAGTAAGCATTACTCCTTTCGGGAAGCCTGTTGTTCCGGAAGTGTATTGCATATTGACCACGTCGTGGCAACTGATGTTTTCCTTGATCAGTTCAAGTTCCATATCGTCAATATGACTGCCAAGTAAAATGAGTTCAGATGTGTTGTACATTCCACGGTGCTTTTGAGCCCCAATGAAAATAACATTCTTAAGCTTCTGAAATTTTTCGCTTTTCAGGTTTCCGCGTTGACTGTTTTTCAATTCAGGAACCAAATCAAAAATCATATTCACGTAATCACTGTCACGAAAGCCATCAACCAGGCAAAGAGTATGAATATCTGCATTTTGAAGCAAGTATTCAAGTTCTGTGGATTTGTAATTGGTATTAATGGTCACCAGGACAGCTCCTATTTTAGCAGTAGCAAACATGAAAGTGAGCCAGTCGGGGACATTATTTGCCCAAATACCTACCTTATCATTGGGGCCAACCCCAATATACAAAAGGCCCTTTGCAAGTTGATCGACCCGTTCGTTGAACTGCGAATAAGTGAAACGTAAATTCCGGTCGGCATAAACCATAAATTCCCTGTCGGGTGCTTCGAGGGAGTACTTTTCGAGTAATTCTCCCAGAGTATAATCGAGTAATTGCATGAAATCTGATTTTCAGGATGGAATAATTACTAAAAAGGTGCGTAAACAACTGCGAGTATGCGTGCCGACTGATTATTTCCGGCATGGACATTATGAAGTACAATGGAATCCAGGTAAATGCTGTCGCCTTTTTCCAGCTTGTATATTTCCTTTCCATAATTAATTTCAATGGAGCCGTCCAGAACATAAATAAATTCCTCGCCTTCGTGCGATGAGAGCATATAGTCTGATTGGAGACCGGGTTCAATATCCACAATAAATGGCTCCATATTGCGACCGGCTTTGTCGAAGGCAAGTGAAAAAAAGTTCAGGTGTTCGCGGGTTTCGCTGCTTTGAGAAGTAAACCGCACCCCTTTGTGATATTCCCCTGAGCGAACAACTACCGGCCCATATGAATCGCTGTCATCCAGAAAAGTACCTAACCGAACCCCCAAAGCACGGGCAATTTTAATAAGCGGAGCCAGGGATGGGACATTTTTTTCTTCTTCAATTTTCTCAATCAAAGCGATATCCATTCCGCTGCGTTCAGCCATTTCTTCAAGGCTGACCTTTTTTAATTCCCGAATTTGTTTAATTTTTTCACCTACAGATTTATCTGCTGCCATAACAGGGGGATTTTTTAGAGAGTGATTCACAAAATTAGATTTATTTTGTTCTTGAACAAATCGGGAAGCACCTAATTTTGCTGGTTTTTTAGAGGTACCTTCAGGACAAGAATTCGCAGAAAGATTTGCAAATGCAGGATTTATCTGAGGTGCTTTTTGCTCAGATATTCAACACGCAACATAAGCAATAGCAAGATCATAATACAAACAATGGCTCTTACTGAATAGACAGTTGCCAGTATCCCTTTGCTTGATAAAAGTGACAATGCGGGCGCCAGCAGCATTCCAAGCCAAATTAAAAACGATTCGGTGTTTTCGCGCGTTTTCCACAACCGGCTGATTACCGGGAAATAGGCAATAACCAGAATTACCTGGGTCAAGGTATGCGTTACAACGTGATTTTTGGTGATGAACCAAAACAGCAAAATCACCAAAACAGCAATCATGCAACCTTTGTCGAACCGGCTGAATCGGGTGGTGTGGTCTCCAAACAAGAAGATGGCCACAGAGACGATTGCTGTAAGAGCCAGATCCGTTGTATTCAGAATATTGTCGAGCAGGCTGAATGAATCCGATTTTAGGTATGTGGCGAGGCTGATGGCGACGGCAATTGTGAAAAAAATCCACATAGCCAGGGCCGGTTTTATTTTCTGTTTATAGGTGAGCCAGCAATACCAGCAGGTGATAGCCAGATTGAGAATCGAAACACTTCCTAAAGATATTTGCCTGATCAGGTTTTCGTGCATCATGATTGACCGTTAAGTTTGTAAACAGAATACAATTATATCACATTATCCCAAATATTTATCATTCATTTTTGATGATTGAATAGTACCTTTGACTTAAAATTAAGATTCGATCATGAAGTCATCATTTATTAATGAATCGGAAATTGCCCGAATACTGGAACAGAATCAAAAACCAGAGCCAGCAAAAGTTAGGGCCGTGCTCAATAAGGCTAAAGAAATGAAAGGTCTTGATATGGAAGATGTGGCTGTACTTTCAAATATCAACGATCCCATGCAGCTATTTGAGCTTTTCGAGGAGGCCAATCATATCAAGGAAAAAATATATGGAAAACGATTGGTAATCTTTGCCCCATTATATATCTCAAATCTCTGTGCCAATGAGTGTACTTATTGTGCCTTCAGGGCGCAGAATAAAGAAATAATCAGGCGCTCCTTATCTCAGGAAGAAATCAGGAATGAAACGGAGATGCTGGTTAAACAAGGCCATAAGCGTGTATTACTGGTTGCCGGTGAATCTTATCCCAAACAAGGATTTCAGTATGTGATCGATTCAGTAGCTTCTGTTTACGAGACTAAAGTGGGAAATGGCGAGATACGACGTGTAAATGTAAATGTTGCCCCACTTGAAATCCCTGAATTAAAATTGTTGAAAGAAGCCAATATAGGGACTTATCAGTTATTTCAGGAAACCTATCACCACGAAACGTATAAGAATGTTCATACCGGAGGTAAAAAGAAAGATTATGATTTTCGGGTTACTGCTCTTCACCGGGCCATGGAAGCTGGTATAGACGATGTTGGGATTGGCGTACTTTTCGGATTATTTAACTTCCGTTTCGAACTGCTTGCCTTGATGCAACATGTTCGCGAACTCGAAAGTGTTTTTGGAGTTGGCCCGCACACCATCAGCGTTCCACGTCTTGAACCAGCAACCGGATCTGATATTGCCTCGCACCCTCCATTTGCAGTTCCCGATCTCGATTTTCGTAAAATTATTGCCATTCTTCGTTTGGCTGTTCCTTATACGGGTATCATCATGTCAACCCGAGAAACTGCCCAGATGAGGCGTGAGACGTTTGCACTTGGCGTTTCGCAGATTTCAGCCGGAAGCCGCACTAATCCGGGAGGATATACCGATTCACTCCACGAAGCCGATGGAAGTCAGTTTTCTTTAGGCGACCATCGTCCGCTTGATCTGGTTATTCGTGACGTGGCTGAAATGGGTTATATTCCTTCGTTCTGTACAGGTTGTTACCGATTGGGGCGAACGGGTCAGGATTTTATGGACCGGGCGAAACCGGGCGACATCAAGAATCATTGCGGTCCGAATGCCATTTCCACGTTTATGGAATACCTGATGGATTATGCTTCCTATGAAACCCGACTGATTGGCGAAGACCTGATTGACGATACCATCAATTCCATGGAAGGAATTGCCCGCGAACGTGCAGTTAAACTGCTCGAAAAAGTAAAAAAAGGCAATCACGATATGTATTGCTAAAAACTGCGTGAAATCACATTTTTTTAGCGAATTTGAGTTTCCTGTTTTCAGGAAAAAGGGAAAAGTGGTCTGTCGTAGTGAATAGTTTTCAGGAAATAATATGCCATTTCTCCTTTACCACGAAGTGGTTATATCTGAATAACCCCGGGTAAAGCGAAGCGGAACCCGGGGATGAAAAAAAATAGTACTCAAGGCGCATCCAAAAAAGCTAATTGAAAAAACAGAGTTGCATGCGCCGCAAAGGAATACTCGACGAAATCGATTTTTAAAATATACTCCATTCATGCCAAAATTCCGAACTGAAACCGATCTTTTAGGAAGCAAGGAAATTCCTGCCGAGGTTTTGTGGGGAATCCACACAGCCCGGGCTTTGGAGAATTTTAAACTTCTGAAAAAACCAGTGCATCCTGAACTGATAAAAGCTTATGGGGAAGTAAAACTGGCATGTTTTCAAACGAACCGGAATCTTAATTATTTTTCAGTCGGTGAAAGAGCTGATGCTATTGAAAGCGCGTGTTTTGAAATGGCTGAGGGATTGCTTTCAGGGCACGTTGTGGTTGATGCTTTGCAAGGTGGGGCAGGTACATCAACAAATATGAACATCAATGAAGTGATTGCCAACCGGGCACTCGAAATTGCGGGAAAGCCAAAAGGTTCATATTTGTTAATCTTACCGCTTGATGATATCAACCTTCACCAATCAACCAACGATACTTACCCCACGGCTCTTAAACTTGCAGCTATCCGCATGATCCGTGGTTTGGAACAATCGGTACTTGCGTTGCAGGAAGCTTTTCAGGCTAAGGAGAAAGAATTTGCACATGTCGTAAAAATCGGAAGAACCCAATTGCAGGATTCTGTTCTAACAACTTTGGGTCGGGAAATGGGTGCCTATGCCGAAGCCTTTAACCGCGACAGGTGGCGATTTTCGAAATGTGAAGAACGATTGCGTGTTGTGAATCTGGGGGGAACGGCCATTGGAACAGGACTTGGGGCGCCCCGCCATTTTATTTTCGGAGTAGTTGATAAACTTCGGGAAAATACTGGTGTCGGATTGGCAAGGGCCGAAAACCTGATTGACAATACCCAGAATGCTGATGTTTATGTTGAGGTCTCAGGAATGATAAAAGCCTGTGCTGTTTCGTTGCTAAAAATCAGCAACGACCTCAGGTTGATGGCAAGTGGACCGGACGCTGGTTTGGCCGAGATCATTCTGCCGCCGAAACAAGCGGGTTCTTCAATTATGCCGGGGAAGATAAATCCGGTAATTCCTGAAGCTGCGGCTCAGGCTGCAATGATGGTTTTTGGAAATGATCAGGTCATTTCACAGGCAGCTGCCGGCGGGAATCTCGAACTTAACCAGTTTATGCCATTAATAGCACATTCTTTGCTTGAAAGTATAGATTTACTTACCCATGCCTGTACCATGCTCAGGGTACATTGCATTCAGGAATTGAAAGCCAATGAAGAGCAATGTCGAAAGAATGTTCTGAATTCAACAGCCCTGATAACAGCGCTTATTCCGAGGATTGGCTATGAAAAGGCCAGCGAAATTGTTAAAAAGGCTAAAGACGAGCAAATTTCGATTATGCAGGCTGTCCTTAAGTCAGGAACGGTTAACGAGCTTGAAATGAATCAGCTAATCAGTCCGGAACAGGTCTGCCGCTTAGGTTCCTGACCATTTTTCAATTTGCTTATTTGTAATTATTCTAAATAATTGTTAACACGCTTGGCAGTTAATAGAAAACTTCCTAGATTTCCAAAGAATTTAATATTAACTACTTAAAAATTGATATCATGAAAAAGTTAGCAATGGTTTTGGCACTAGCATTTACAATGGGATTGGCTGCTTCTACTGTATCTGCGGCAACAAAAGATGACGCCAAGAAAACTGAAAAGAAAGAATGTTGCAAAGACAAAAAAGAATGCACTACTGAGAAAAAAGCTGAAAAACCAGCTGAGAAGAAATAAGATCACTTGAAATTTCAAGTTTTAAAAATGACCAGTAAAACTGGTCATTTTTTTTGTCTGTATAAAACGCCTCTCGTTTTTTCGATATTTGACATGAATCAATTCCTAATAATTGTTAACACGCTTTGAAGATTACCATAAAGTAATTAGTTTGGCAGAAGAATTAAATTTATACCACTTAAAATTGATATCATGAAAAAATTAGCATTGGTTTTGGCTATTGCATTTACAATGGGATTGGCTGCATCTACTGTATCAGCAGCTACAAAAGAAGACAACACCAAAAAAACTGAGAAAAAAGAATGCTGTGCAAAAGCTACTGAATGCAGTAAAGACAAAAAAGCTTGCTGTGCCGCAAAAGCTGAAGTAAAAAAAGAAACAAAAGCTGAAACCCCGGCAAAGAAATAAGACTCTACCAGTTTTATTTAAGATAAAACAAAAATGACCGCGATTCGCGGTCATTTTTGTTTTAGTTAACTTTGTATTTCTTTTGGTATCGCTGGACTTTTCAGACTTCCTTCTTCTTAAAGTATTCTACTTTACCGTCTTGAGCAATGTGTTTTACTTTGTCAATCAATGCCGATTTTTGTTCTTCAGTCAGTTTCGTGAAGGATCGGGCAAGTGCAATTTTTTCTCGCATGAAAGTGGCATTTTCGTTTCCTGAAATAAGAACCGAAACAGGTAGGGACCATACAAAATGCATCGCCTCTTTAATGCTGAGATAGTTTGGAATTAACGGATCCTCGGTTGTCCATCCAGCTTGTTCCTTTTTTGCAAAAAATCGTCCATCCGCCAGCGATTTGATAGCCAGAATTCCCATATTACGTTTTAGTGCTTCAGGCATTACCGTTTGTGCGAAACTGAAATAAGTTTGGTCCAATACATTTACGGGCATCAATACGGTATCAAAAATGTCACTTTCTTTGGTTTGTTCAAGCATACGTGCATGAGCAAACGGATTTTGATGTCCGGTAAATCCGAGGTGTTTGATTTTACCTTCTTCTTTCGCCTTCAGCAAAACATCCAGAACACCCAATTGGATTCTGCTGTCAACATCTTCAGGAGTTGAAATGGCATGAAGCTGATACAAATCAAGGTGGTCGGTTTTCAGTCTTTGCAGAGTTCCTTCCAAGTGCTCCCTGACAGTTTTTGCATCTTTGCCTGTCGATTTACTCATCAGGAAAATAAGGTCACGGTATTGAGGTGTAAGGTATTTGCCATACCGTGTTTCACTGGTTCCATTGCCATAGCTTTCTGCAGTGTCGAAAAAGCGGACACCTCCTTCCAAAGATGCTTCTATAACTTCCTGTGCATCACGTTCAGTAGTCCAGCCAATGTGATAGCCTCCGGTACCAAGCATGGTGACATACTGGTTGGTTCGCCCCAATTTTCGTTTTGGAAGTACCTCTCCAAGGCGGTCGCGTTCATTGGCAGCAATACCTGAGCCGATCAATGAAAGCCCGGCAGTAGCCCCGGCAAGTGATTTAATAAACATTCGTCTGTCAGCCATAATGTTAAGTTTTTTTAATTTCAAACAAAAGTTACGAAATATTGTTGAATTTTTACTTTAAAAACTTAACTATGGGTAAGATTTACTTTTTATGATTTGCTTTAATTGAGCAATAGGATTTATTTTTTAATTTCCGGAGTTTTTGCACTTTTCTTCTTTCTGAAATCCCAGGGAATATTGTAATAGATGGAATAGGTGAAATCCAGGTTAAATCCCTTTTCTGCTTTTCCATAACCGGGAATGAAGTATACAGGAGGCATCCATAAGCTTTTGTGATTAAATTTTACTTTTCCGCGAACGGACCACCCCATGTAGAAATTGTGAAACAGTTCACCTTTGATGCCTAAAAGAAATTCGCCCCAGTGTGCAAAATAATTCTGATTCCCGAATTGTCCGGTAACCGGACCCCAATAGGAATCTACCCAGTATTGATTCACTTTTTGGCGTGCCAGTGAAAAGCCATATCGAAGACCGAAGAACAGAACATCCTTATCATTTTTGTGCGCGGCCTGAAGAAAATTGTAATCAAAGCCGATGCGCGAATAGCTTCCCTGACCAGTATAATCAATAAATTCGGTCTTTATTTTCATAACCTCGTATCCAGACTCGAATACTGAAAACCAGTTGGGCCAAACTTCCAAATCGGCTGAGAATTCGGAACCATATCGGTTTCCTTTAGTCCATAAATCCTGGAAAGGTCGTGTAACATCCATTCCCAGCCTGATGCCTCTCATCCGGATGTAATTGTCTGTTCTTTTAGGTTTTAATTTCTTTTCCGGCTCTCCCTGCCCGTAGCTAGTTGCCGCCAGTAGCAGAAGGAGTAAGGTAAAGCTTAATATTCTCATTCCATTTTTTAGTTACCAGACTGTCTGTAATCAGAATAGAATCAATCTGGTTGTTTGTATAATCTATAGACTGTAATTTGTATTCAAAATAAAATCCGGATTCCATTGAGCCAAATTTCTGCATCGTTTGATGAATAAATGTGATGGTATCGATTTTTGAATCGAACGAAATCACGAAACTGGTTGTATCGTTTGAGGATAAGGGCAATAATATTTTCTGAAGCAGCGAATCTTTTACCCACAAATACTCCTGACCAGATCCCCAGGCAGTTACTTTTTGTGAAATGGCAGCTTTGGTTGATGAATTCAGGAAAGAAGCCTGAACAAAAGCCTGAGGAGGAATCTCAAAGACTTCCTTACAGGAGTTTACTATAATCAAGACAAAGATCAGATAGACAAATCGTTTCATTCCTCCGTTTGTTTTTTGAACTCCGTAAAGGTAGGTATATTCAGCAGGATTAGGAAAACCATTTAACTTTTTTACTTGTTGTTTAATACTCCGAGTCTGACTCGGAGTATTAATGGAAGATTGCCATTCCTAAAAATTAGATATCTTTGCGCAAAATCCAACAGGAGTATTTGATTAAGAAGGTTTTTAAGATTTTTTAGGGATGAAGAACATACGTAATTTTTGCATTATTGCACATATCGATCACGGAAAAAGCACATTGGCTGACAGGCTGCTTGAATTTACCAAAACTGTTGATGGCAGGGCTATGAAGGCCCAGGTTCTGGACAGCATGGATCTTGAGCAGGAGCGTGGAATTACCATCAAGAGCCACGCTATACAAATGCAGTACAATTTGAATGGGCAGGAATATACCCTGAATTTGATTGATACTCCCGGACACGTTGACTTTTCATATGAAGTTTCGCGTTCAATTGCTGCCTGCGAAGGCGCTTTGCTCATCATTGACTCAACTCAGGGAATTCAGGCGCAAACCATTTCCAACTTATACCTGGCCATTGAACACGATCTGGAAATTATTCCCATTCTGAATAAAATGGATCTGGATAATGCCATGCCTGAGGTTGTGGAAGATCAGATTATCGGTCTGATTGGCTGTAAACGTACCGACATTATTCGTGCCAGCGGCAAAACTGGTCTGGGTATTGAAGAAATTCTTGAACGTATTGTAAATGTTATCCCTGAACCTCAGGGCTCGGTTGATGCACCACTTCAGGCATTAATCTTTGACTCGGTTTTCAATCAATTCAGGGGTGTGATTGCCTATTTTAAGGTGGTGAATGGTGTGATTCGCAAAGGCGATATGGTTAAATTCGTAAATGCTTCGAAAGAATACCTGGCTGATGAAGTTGGTGTGCTGAAACTCGGAATGTTTGAACGCCCCGAGATGAAAGCCGGAGATGTGGGGTATATTATTTGTGGGATAAAAACAGCGAAAGAGGTAAAGGTTGGTGATACCATAACCCATGTTAAAGCGCCTTGCGAAAAGGCTATCGAAGGATTTGAAGAAGTAAAACCAATGGTTTTTGCCGGTGTTTACCCAATCGATTCTGAAGATTATGAAGATTTGCGTGCTTCGATGGAAAAACTCCAGTTGAATGACGCCTCGCTCACATACGAGCCTGAATCATCAGCTGCACTGGGCTTTGGGTTCCGTTGCGGGTTCCTCGGACTGTTGCATATGGAAATTATTCAGGAGCGACTCGACCGTGAATACGATATGAATGTAATCACAACTGTTCCAAACGTTTTGTACCACGTGCATACGACCAAGGGCGAGACTATTAATGTATATAATCCTTCCGGACTGCCCGCCACCACAACCATCGACGATATTGACGAACCATTTATACGGGCAAACATTATCACAGCCTCCGATTTTATCGGGCCAATCATGACTTTGTGTCTCGATAAACGCGGGATTCTTTTGAAGCAGGATTACCTGACCACTGATCGCGTGGAGATGGTGTTTGATCTTCCGTTGGGCGAAATCGTATTCGACTTCTACGATAAACTGAAGTCTATTTCTAAAGGATATGCCTCGTTCGATTATCATATGCTCGATTTCAGGCCAGCGAAACTGGTCCGTCTGGATATTCTCCTGAATGGCGAAATGGTAGATGCTTTATCGACATTGATCCACTTTGACAATGCCTATAATTTTGGTCGACGGATGTGTGAAAAACTGAAAGAGTTGATTCCACGTCAGCAGTTCGACATTGCTATTCAGGCGGCAATTGGCGCTAAAATCATTGCCCGTGAAACCGTAAAAGCTGTTCGGAAAGACGTGACTGCCAAATGTTACGGAGGTGACATTACCCGTAAACGGAAACTGCTTGAGAAGCAGAAAAAAGGAAAAAAACGCATGAAACAGGTGGGCAATGTGGAGGTTCCTCAGAACGCATTCCTTGCTGTATTGAAATTAGATTAGGTTTCTACTGACGGGGTGATTCAAAATCACCCCGTCAGTATCATAAAAAAGAGATACTTCATCAGAATGGCTCAGAATCTTTTAGAATCTTCGCAATTAAAAGAATCAATTTTCAATAAGCTTACTTCATTCCTTTGTGGAACTCCTCGATTTGCTTGGCAGTAATTACATCAACTTTTTGAATCTTTGCATTAGCAAGCACTTCTGCTGGTAACATTTTACGCAATGCGTCTTCTGATGGAGCTTTGAGGAAAGCATAGGAAGTATGGTCGCCTGCCATACATCCGAATTTGTATTTAGAAAGATCTTCCTCTCCTTTTGATTTCAGTTCATCCAATACCTTCATGCACGACTCTTTAGTATGTGGAGCCATAACAAAATAGGTATTGTCCATAGTTGCGCCTTTGTTGGCTTTAACATCTGCTTTAACAGCATTTTTTACATCTTTTTTTTCTGTTTGGGCAATAACATTGCTCATCATAAAAAGACAAAGCACAAGGAATGTTCCAAAGAATTTCATCGTTTTCATAGTAATAACTCCTCTTCTTTAATGGTTAAAAATTGGATCAACATCGCAAATATGTAAAAAGTTCAATTTGCACACCTTGATCTTGAGTGATTTGCAATTTTTTAACAAATTATCTGTTCATGCTGGTAAACAAGGGTTATTACCTGTTTATGGAAACAAAAAATCCCGCTTTTCAGCAGGATTTCTTAATATCTGGGTTCAGTTTCAAATTACAAAATCAGTTTGTACCCCTTCCCATGCACGTTGATAATCTCAACTTTTGGATCGTCTTTCAAATGTTTCCGAAGCTTCGTGATGTATACATCCATACTACGGGCATTAAAATAATTGTCGTCAATCCAGATGGTTTTTAGGGCAAAATTGCGTTCAAGTACTTTGTTGGCATTATTACATAGCAAACGCAAAAGCTCAGCTTCTTTGGTGGTCAGTTTTACTTCTTCCTCACCGCCCGTCAGTATTTGTTTACGGGTATCGAAAGTGTAAATGCCTAGTTTATAAACTGTATCATCGGGCGAATTATTGTCCTGCATGATCCGTCGCATAATGGCTTCAATACGAAAGATTAACTCTTCCATGCTGAATGGCTTGGTGATGTAATCGTCAGCTCCGATTTTGAAGCCTTCCAAAACATCTTCCTTCATGTTTTTCGCAGTCAGAAAAATAATTGGAATATCCACATTAATCAACCGGATATCTTTTGCCAGTGAAATGCCATCTTTCCGGGGCATCATGATATCCAAAATACAAAGGTTGTAGGAATGATTCCTGAAACCCTTATATGCTGCTTCTCCATCGGGATACAAATCGGTATCATATCCTTTGGCGATCAGGTATTCTTTAAGTAACAAACCGAGATTTTCGTCATCCTCGGCCAAGAGCAATTTTACTTTTTTTTCCATGGTTATCTACATTTATCGGAAAATATATCATGAATTTAGTTCCTTTATTTATGGCGCTTTCTACTTTAATCTGGCCGTGATGTGCTTCTGTAATAATTTTGACATAACTCAGCCCAAGTCCGAATCCTTTTACATCGTGAACATTGCCTGTCGGAACGCGGTAAAAGCGCTCAAAAATCTGGCCAACATGTTCCTTTTGTATCCCAATTCCCTGATCTTTTACTGACAATACTAAATACTGGTCTTTCAGCTCGGTCGAAATAGTAATTTTAGGTTCGTCTTTGCTGTATTTCACTGCATTATCGAGCAAGTTAAACAAAACATTGGTAATATGTACTTCGTCGGCTTTGATTGTTGCGGGTTCTGCTTTTAACTCAGTGGTCAGCTCTCCGTTCTTTGATTTTACCCGAAGTTCAAAATTTAATACGACTGAATTAATCAGGTTATTGATGTTAACTTCCTTGAATTTTAATTTCAGTTTTCCTTCGTTAAATACAGCCATCTGCAACACCTTTTCAACCTGAGTCGTTAATCGTTTGCTTTCCTGAAAAATAATTCCTGAAATGTGTTCAATAGTTTTGGGCGTGTTGGTTACCGTATTGTCGCGCAACATCTGACTGGCCAATGAAATGGTTGAGATGGGCGTTTTCAACTCGTGAGTCATATTGTTGATGAAATCATTTTTAATATTCGATAATTTCTTCTGTCTTAAAATGATCAGGATAGTAAAAACAAATATTCCGATCAGCATGGCTGTTAAAACAAAGGTAGGAATGACAAGCAAGCCCGCTTCTTTCATCAGGAATGTGTTCTGTTTCGGAAAATATACAAAGAGATAGTTTGGTTTCAGGTCATCGTCGTGCGGGAACAGTAAGGTCTGATATTCATTTTGTGGTTTCGAATCATAGTTTTTATCACCATAAATAAAGCGTTCTTCACCATTGGAAAAAGACTTTAATGCACATCTGAAATCCAGATTGATACCCTTACTTTTTAATTCTTGTTTTATTCTCCAACCAAGAGTATAAACATCAATACGTTCTTCAATTGGAAGCTGAAATTGAATAGCAGCCCTTGATTGCAACAACAGCATACGTGCCCTGCTATCTTGCCTTTCTTCGTATTGCTGACTTGCATAACCATCTGATTCGTGAAAAATATCAAATGCATTCGGATAATCGCCTGGTTTTCCCCGTTCATTCTGAACTTCAGTGGAGTCCTTTTCACCATAACCAATTATTAGTTCTTCACTTTGGATAACTCCGGATGATTGCTGTAAATACTGAAACGATAATTTGGAACTGTTCAGGTTTAATGTGCCGGAAATTGATTGTTGGATATTACCGGGGAATATGCCATTGCCTTTTGGAATAGAAATATCTTTAGCAAATTCGTTCAGTGCAGAAGCTTCCTCCAATTCGAGCTGATAGGCAACCAAACTCAAAGCGCCTTTTACAGCAGCGTCAAATTGTTCTTCTTTTATTTCAAGGGCTTGTATAATAGAACTCGTTTGGACCAGGATTAAACTGGTCATCACCAGGATCATTAAAACGATCAATGTAATTATCACCCTTCTGTTCATGGCACAAAGATAACCTTTAAAAATACTGATTATAAATACTTAACAATATTTAACACTGGTTTCCTGATGGCTGGGAATGCGTTGCAAATGAGTAAAAATCTGAAATACTTTCCTGTAAGTTGTAAGTTTCTTCAGATATAAAGCGAATAAAGAATTGGAAAGTTATTCTGAAGAACTCTCAGAATCGAGGTTTATCCTGATTTTGTCGAGGGCTACTTTAGATGCATTTTGTTGCGCTTCTTTTTTTGATGTTCCGGTTCCTTTGCCGAAAAGTTCTGTATCAACTTCGATGCTTGCAATAAACCAGGGCTGTTTTCCATCGTTTTTACTCTCATCAACGGTATCGAACGAAACAGCTTTTTTGTTTTTTTGCGACCATTCAATGAGTTGACTCTTATAATTGGTATTGGTGTTTTGTACTTCAACCAGATTAACGTAGTTGTTTAGTAACTTCCGGGTAATAAATTTTTTGGCCTCCGCATAACCTTTATCGAGATAGATGGCACCAATCAATGCTTCAAGGGTGTCGCCGTATATATGGCTCGATTCAATGGTAGACGTAGTGTTCGACTGAATGTAATGGTTAAGTCCAATCTGGTAGGTAAGTTGAGTCAGAAAACTACGATTGACCAGTTTGGAGCGCATTTGGGTAAGGTAACCTTCGTCCTGATTGGGAAAGCGGTTATATAGAAAATCAGCAATGGCAGCACCAAGAATGGCATCGCCCAAGTACTCGAGTCGTTCATTATTAACGTAGTTTCCCTGGGAGTTTATTTTGGATGCAGATTTATGGATAACAGCGATATCATATACCCGAAGATTAGTTGGGTAAAATCCAAGGAGTGATTTTAAAAACAAATAAAACTCTTTTCTAGGAGAAGAAAAGAGTTTTATTCTTTGAACGATGGTCCGTATCACTTGTATTAAATTTTCTTGAAAATAACAGAAGCGTTGTGCCCACCAAAACCAAACGTGTTACTTAAAGCAGTTCTGATTTTGCGTTCTTTTGCGACATTGAAAGTGAAATCAAGTTTTGCGTCAATTTCAGGATCGTCTGTAAAATGATTGATGGTTGGAGGAATAATTCCATCCTGAATAGCTTTGATACATGCGATAGCTTCAACAGCTCCGGCAGCTCCCAGCAAGTGTCCGGTCATTGATTTGGTTGCACTGATGCTTAGGTTATAAGCATTATGCCCAAAACATTTCAGGATAGCTTTTGGCTCAGCAATATCTCCAAGCGGAGTTGAGGTTCCATGTACATTGATGTAATCAATATCTTCCGGATTTAAACCTGCATCTTCCAAAGCAAGTTTCATTACTAAAGTTGCACCACCGGCTTCAGGGTCAGGGGCTGTCATATGGTAAGCATCGGCAGACATTCCACCGCCAACCATTTCAGCATAAATTCTTGCACCACGTTTAACGGCGTGTTCATATTCTTCAAGAATGAGTGCACCAGAACCTTCTCCCATAACAAAACCATCACGATCCAGATCGAAGGGACGTGAAGCTGTTTGTGGATCGTCGTTTCGGGTAGAAAGAGCACGCATGGAATTGAACCCGGCTAACCCGGCATGATTTACTGCAGCTTCTGATCCTCCGGCGATAAATAAATCAACTTTACCTAAGCGAATATAATTCATTGCCTCAATTAAAGCATGACTTGCCGAGGCACAAGCTGTAACCGTAGTAAAGTTTGGTCCCCTGAATCCATAACGGATTGAAAGTAATCCGCTGGCAATATTGGCAATCATCTTTGGAATGAAGAATGGCGAAAATCGTGGCACTTCGGGTTTGTAACTGGTTACTTCTTCATAGAAAGTTTGCAAACCACCAATCCCGGCTCCCCATACAATTCCAGCTCTGTCTTTGTTGATGGTTTCGAGGTCTATGCCTGAATCCTCAATAGCCTGTGCAGCAGTTGCATAGGCAAATAAGGTGAAGGGATCGTGTTTACGTACCTCTTTTTGCTCAACATATATAGCTGGATTAAAATTCTTCAACTCGCAAGCAAAAGTCGTTTTTTGATGCGTGACGTCGAAGTGGGTAATGGGACCGGCTCCACTCTTGCCGTTTTTAAGTCCTTCCCAAAATTCCTCAACAGAATTGCCAAGCGGGGTTACCGCTCCAAGGCCGGTAACAACTACCCGTTTAAATTCCATAAATTTTGTTTTGGTATGATTACTTCAAATTTGCTTCGATGTGCTTGATAGCTTCACCAACTGTTGAAATTTTTTCAGCCTGATCGTCTGGAATAGCAAGATCAAATTCTTTTTCGAATTCCATAATCAGTTCAACGGTGTCAAGTGAATCAGCACCAAGGTCATTGGTGAAAGATGCTTCCATGGTTACTTCACTCTCATCAACTCCTAATTTGTCAACAATAATTGCTTTTACTTTTGATGCAACGTCAGACATAACTCTAATTTTTGGTTAATATTAAAATTTGTTTCAAAAAATTCGATGCAAAGTAATAAATTTACGCCTGATATTTCAAACAAAAAATGAATTAAATGGACGAATAAGGCTTTAATGAATTCAAAAGTTGGCCTATATTTGAACTCTTTATTCTAAAATTCCATTAAGCATAAAACTAAAAACAGAAGATTAAATGAAACGAATTGCCATTTTTGCCTCTGGGTCAGGAACCAATGCACAAAAGATAATTGAATACTTCTCAGCCAGTAAGGAAATATTTGTTGACTCACTTTGGTCGAATAATGAAAATGCTTATGCGCTTATCAGAGCCGAAAAACTAGGTATTGAAACTTTTACTTTTGATCGTGACGAATTTTACCGTAGCAATGATATCCTTGATAAGTTATACGATCATCGGATTGATATGATTGTTCTGGCCGGATTTCTATGGCTGGTTCCTAAAAATCTGACTGAATTATTCACTGTAATTAATATACATCCGGCCCTTTTACCTAAATATGGCGGAAATGGAATGTATGGTGCGAATGTCCACAAAGCTGTTCTGGCTTCAAAAGATAAAGAATCAGGCATAACCATTCATCAGGTGAATCAGGATTATGACAAAGGCAAGATTATTTTTCAGGCAACATGCCCGATTGTTTCTGGTGATACGCCCGAAACGCTTGCTAACCGTATTCATGAGTTGGAATATCAACACTATCCAAGAGTAATCGAAGAATTATTATTGGCGGATGACGAAGGTTGAGGTCTTCCTTAGTTCATGAAATTAATGTCTTTCGGATATTAATGTGTTTCTTTGCATGGTTTAATTGTATTGATTCATGAAATTTGAAGACTATCGCATATCTCGAGAAATAAAAGAGAATCTAATAACCTTAGGGTTTCGCAGGCCAACTGACATTCAGTTCAAAGCAATTCCTCCTATATTAAAAGGTGATGATGTTTTGGCTATTGCCCAAACAGGAACAGGGAAAACTGCCGCCTTTGCAATCCCGGTTATTGATATCATTCATCAGCAGAAAAACAGTAGCCGAAGCGAATTCATTAGCTGTTTGGTAATGGTGCCAACTCGTGAATTAGCATTGCAAATCACTGAGGTTTTTCAGACCATCGGTCAACATACTCGCGTAAAAACAGCTTGCGTTTTTGGCGGCGTCGACCAGGATCCACAAATTTCGAAACTAAAAAATGGTGTTGATGTTTTGGTGGCAACACCAGGCCGGATGTTTGACTTGGTTAGTCAGGGACATTTGATTCTTGACAAAGTTCAGATACTCATCCTCGACGAAGCCGACCATATGCTGGCTCTGGGATTCATCAAAGATATCCGCCAGTTGATTCATCATTTACCACGAAGCAGGCAAACGCTATTCTTTTCTGCAACCATAAACCCTGAGATAAAAGAACTGGCTTATTCCTTAGTTGTAAATCCTATCCGGATTGAAATATCTCCCAAAAATCCGGTTGCAAAAAATGTTACCCATTCGGTTGTTTTTATTCCGATGGATGATAAGCGGTTCTTCCTGGAACGAATTATTAAAGAAAATCCGGATTCAAAGATTCTCGTTTTTGTACGAACAAAAGTTCGGGCAGAGCGCGTTTTTAAGGCGATGGAACGAATTGATATTAAAACAATAACTATTCATGGAGATAAAGAGCAGAAAGACAGGCTGGAAGTGATGAGCCAATTCAGGAGTGGACAGGTGAAAATTTTAATTGCCACCGATGTTAGCGCTCGTGGAATTGACATTCAGAATGTTGACTATGTTATTAATTACGACTTGCCTGATGTGGCAGAAAACTATGTGCACCGGGTTGGACGTACGGGCAGGGGCGATAAAAAAGGTCTTGCTGTTTCGTTTTGTAGTCCTGAAGAGAAACCTGTTCTAGATGATATTGAAACCTTTCTCGATCAAAAAATAAATGTGATAACAATTAATAAGGAAGATTACTCAGCAACAATCGATTTTTCGGATGATAATCCTCACGATTGGAGGGCTTTATTGCAAGAGGAAATTCAAAATGAGAAACTGTATAAGAAGAAAAAAAAATAAAAACTTTTTCCGGCCAAATTAAAATGTCAAAATCCTTTTCCGAAATTATTTTCAGAAAAGGATTTTGACATTTTAGTGACTTTACATCGAATTTAAATCCCCAAATAAATTTCAAGACTTATTTTCTTATTTTAAGCTTTTTGTAATAAAATAGACAATTTTTTGCGTTAACCATACTTTTTTCTAATAGTATTCCTGAATTAATTGTAAAATTTCATCGCACAGCCCACTTTTTTTTACCATAAATTCATTTTTTATATATTTTTGTCGTATGCATATTCAATAAAAAAGAACAGTAAATTATTCTATAAACGATTAAAAATTAAAAATTATGGCACAGTTTAGATTTAGAGCCCTTGAAGAAGTTCTGAACAGAAAACCGGTTGAAGTAAAACGTGAAGAAAATCTGGTTTCTGATTTTTACGGAATGAATGTTTTCGATCGCCCCAAGATGAAGAAATATCTTTCGAAAGAAGCATTCAAAGCGGTAATTGACGCAATTGATCATGGCACTCCGGTAGACCGTAAGATGGCTGATCAGGTGGCACAGGGAATGAAATCATGGGCTTTGGAAAACGGAGCCACTCACATTACCCATTGGTTCCATCCTTTAACTGATGGTACCGCAGAAAAACATGATGCATTTATTGTTCATGGTGAGAATGGTACTGTTGTTGAAACTTTATCAGGATCAATGTTATCTCAACAGGAACCTGATGCTTCTTCTTTCCCAAGCGGTGGTATCCGTCAAACATTTGAAGCTCGCGGTTATACTGCATGGGACCCATCTTCCCCTGCATTTATTGTGGACAACACATTAACTATTCCAACTATTTTCATTTCATACACCGGTGAAGCACTTGACTATAAAACACCACTGTTAAGAGCAATTGCTGCCGTAGATAAAGCTGCCACCGAAGTTTGCCAGATGTTTGATAAGAATGTTACCAAAGTAAACGCAAATCTGGGATGGGAACAGGAATACTTCCTGGTTGACGAGGCATTATTTATGGCTCGTCCCGACCTGATGTTAACCGGCCGTACATTGATGGGACATTCGGCATCAAAAGATCAGCAGTTGGATGACCATTATTTCAGTTCAATACCAACCCGTGTTTTCCGTTTCATGGAAGATTTGGAAAATGAAGCTTTCAAACTCGGTATTCCGGTAAAAACTCGTCACAACGAGGTTGCGCCAAATCAGTTCGAACTTGCTCCGATTTATGAAGAACTTAACCTTGCCAACGATCACAACCAGATGATCATGGATTTGATGAAAAAAATTGCCCGTCGTCACAATTTTGCAGTTCTTTTTCATGAGAAACCCTTCGCCGGAATCAACGGATCCGGAAAACACAACAACTGGTCACTTTCGACTGATACAGGAGTTAATTTGTATTCTCCGGGAAAAAATCCGAAATCGAATTTGCAGTTTCTTACTTTCGTTATCAATACATTGAAAGCATTGCACGTGAATCAGGATATGTTACGAGCCAGTATTCTAACTGCTCCAAATACACATCGTTTAGGTGCCAACGAAGCTCCACCGGCTATCATTTCAGCCTTCCTTGGAACAGAGGTAAGCAAAATGTTAGACATGATGGAAGAAGCTGTTGTAGACCGCAAAATGACTCCGGATGAAAAAACTGCCCTTAAATTGAATATCGGCCGTATTCCTGAAATTATATTGGACAACACAGACCGTAACCGTACTTCTCCATTCGCCTTTACCGGAAACCGTTTTGAATTCCGTGCTGTTGGTTCCTCCGCAAACTGTGCTTCTGCAATGATCGCATTGAATACCGTCGTAGCTGACCAGCTGGCTAAATTTAAAATTGAGGTTGATGCGTTGGTTGAATCAGGAGTGAAAAAAGATGAAGCAATCTTCCAGGTATTGAAAAAACTGATTATCGAATCAAAAGCCATTCGCTTCGACGGTAATGGTTACAGTGCTGAATGGAAAGAAGAAGCAGCTCGCCGTGGTTTGACAAACATTACCAGTGTTCCGACAGCTTTGGAAGCATTGCACGATAAACGCGTTGTTGAGTTATACAAAAGGGCAGGTGTTTTAAGTGAAAGGGAAATTGAAGGCCGTATTGAAGTTGAACTTGAAAAATACACGAAGAAAATTCAGATTGAGTCACGTGTTCTTGGCGATTTGGCAAGCAACCACATTGTTCCTACAGCCATTGAATACCAGACCATGTTACTTGAAAATGTAAAGAACCTGAAACTCGTATTCAGTGAAGAGGAATATCTGTCATTGGCAGAAGGCCGTTTGGAATTGATCAAAGAAATTGGAGGACATGTTTCTTCAATAAAATCTAAGGTCAAAGAAATGATTGAAACCCGTAAAGTGGCCAACAATATTGAATCAGAAAAGGAAAAGGCATATGCTTATGAGGCAACTGTCAGGCCTTATCTCGATGATATTCGCTACCATATTGACAAGCTGGAATTGATTGTTGACAATGAACTGTGGCCACTTCCAAAGTACCGTGAATTACTATTTGTACGATAGTTATTGGCACTAATTATAAATTAAAGCTCCCGGTTTACACCGGGAGCTTTTTTATTTCCATTTAAATCGCATGTTTCTTAAGGGTAAGCATACTTTATATAAACCTTTTTCGTTTTTTTAGAATGGTTTTAAATGGTTACTTTTACCGATCAAACGTTTAATTTCAAATGAAGCATCCGGCTATTCCTTCTATATTTTTCTTTTTACTGATTATTTTGCTTAGTTCATGTTCTGCACGCAAATACATGGAAACAGGAAGCAAATCGTTTGAGATCGGGGAATATTTTCAATCCATTGAAAAGTATAGAAAAGCGTACCGAAGTCAAAAGCTTGGCGATGAAAAAGCCGGAATGGCTTTCCGGATTGCTGAATCATACTTCGAACTGAGTGATTTTGCCAGAGCAGTTGTCTGGTACAAAAATGCCATCAAAAGAAATTGTTCCGAACCCTTGTGCATGTTGCATTATGCTGATTGTTTGCGGGCAACGCAAAAATATGAAGATGCAATAACCTGGTACCAAACCTATTTGGGTGTAAAACCTGACGATGAGCAAGCAAAAATTAGTCTGGAAGCCTGTAAGGTGGTAAACGACTGGCTCGATCATCCCAATCGCTTTCGGGTTAATATTGTAAAGGAACTCAATTCAAAAGACAACGATTATTGTCCGGTTTTTGTTGGAGGAAGGGATAATGAGGTTATTCTTACTTCAACCCGCGAAATTGTTACAGGCAAACGCAAAAGCAATATTACCGGAACCCGGTTTGCCGATTTATTTACGAGCAAATTTGAAGTTCAGAAACAAAAATGGGAGAAGCCCAAACTGCTTGAAGAGAATGAAATGATAAACACCTCCAGCGATGAAGGTGCGGCGGCGGTATCTGACCGGGGAGATATTATGATCTTTACCCGATGCCGTTACGATAAAACGAAGGATTTAGGTGCTGAACTGTTTTCGGCCAACCAGTCTAGGGGCGAATGGTCAGAACCTACCCTGGTTGAAGTAGTAGGTGATAGCCTCATTGCCGCTCATCCGGCGTTTAGTCCTGATGGACTCATGCTTTATTTTGTTTCTGACCGACCTGGTGGCTTTGGAGGAAAAGACATCTGGATGGCCGCTGATAAAGGTGGAAAATATGACAAACCTGTAAATTTAGGTCCTGAAATAAATACCCCCGGAGATGAAATGTTCCCCTTTGTAAGAGAGAATGGTGATTTGTATTTTTCTTCCAACTATCATCTCGGAATTGGAGGCCTCGATATTTTTAAAGCAGTTGCAGATGAAAAGGGCAAATGGAAAATTGAGAATATGAAAGCTCCGATTAATTCTCCCGGAGATGATTTTGGCATCACTTTTATCAAAGGCGAGGTTGAAAAAGGATTGTTTTCATCCAACAGAAAAGGATCAAGAAGCGATGATATTTACTCTTTTTACCTTCCTCCCAAAGTGTTTAATGCCAGTGGAGAGGTTTTCAACAAAGAGAACGATCAGAAAATTGACGGGGCAATGATTCGTATCATAGGCACCGACGGGACTAACCTTAAAATGCGTGCCGATGGCGGACGTTTTCAGATCAAATTGAAACCGGAAACCGAATATGTGGTTGCTGCATTTAAAGATGGTTACCTGAACGATAAAGCTAAAACATCAACCATTGGACTGGAAGACAGCAAAGACTTCCATTTTATATTTAAGCTTTCTCCGACCGATGAACCAATCAAAGTCAACAACATTAATTATGGCTTTGGAAGTTATGAAATCACTGAAGAATCAAAGGTTGCACTCGATTCGGTTGTTCAGTTGCTTGGACTTAATCCAACCATTACCATCGAACTGATGGCGCATACCGACCATGTTGGCAGCGATCAGTTTAACTCTACACTTTCTCAAAAACGGGCGCAATCAGTGGTTGATTACCTGATTACAAAAGGAGTGAATCCGGCCCGGCTGGTTGCCAAAGGTTATGGCGAAACCTGGCCAAAGAAAGTAACCCGCGAACTGGCCAAACAATACGATTTCCTGAAACGAAACGATGAACTCACCGAAGAATTTATCCTGAAACTCACACCTGAACAGCAGGAAATTGCCAAAGGGCTTAACAGAAGGACGGAATTCAGAGTGTTGAGCAACGACTTCCACGAGTAAATACTGTTATGAAATGGCTAAAGTATTAATCACCGGCGGAACAGGTCTTATAGGGGTTCAACTCAGAAAGACATTATTGGAAAGAGGTTATGAGGTGGCCATTTTAAGCCGATCAAAAAAAAATGACAATGATTTCCATACTTATTTGTGGGATTTGAATGAAAACGAGATTGATAGGGAAGCCATCAATTCGGTTGACTACATTATCCATCTGGCAGGTGTAAATGTTGGGGAGAAAAGATGGACTTCAAAAAGAAAACAACTTATTCTTGACAGTAGAATAAAGTCAGGAGAATTGATCCTGAATAATATAGATCAGAAAAACAGCCAGTTAAAAGCATACATTACTGCTTCAGGAACCGGATATTATGGGGCAATTACTTCTGAAAAAATATTTAGTGAAGATGATTCTGCAGCAAATGACTTTCTTGGTCAGGTTTGTGAAAAATGGGAACAGGTAGCCGACAGGTTTGCAGAAAAGGGGATCAGGTCGGTAAAAATCAGGACTGGAGTTGTACTTTCCAATCGGGGAGGAGCCTTATCAAAAATACTTGTTCCGGTAAGGCTGGGTATTGGTTCGGCTATTGGTAGCGGAAATCAGTATTTCCCCTGGATTCATATTGATGATCTGTGCAATATCTACATCAAAGCCATTGAGGATCCCACTCTGAAAGGAGCATATAATGCGGTTTCTCCTGAATTTATAACAAATGGAAAATTTACCCAAACAATTGCCCGCTATCTGAAAAAGCCATTTTGGTTCCCTAATATTCCTTCATTGGCTATCCGAATTTTATTTGGCAAAATGTCGCAGATACTTTTAAATGGCAGCAGGGTTTCTGCCGAAAAAATTCAAAATTCAGGATTTGTTTTTAAATATCCGAAACTGCAGGATGCCCTCAAAAATTTGATCGGCAATTCTGAAATTCAACTTTAACAGGACAATAAAACCACCTCCAAATTATTTCCCCAAAAATATTAACTTTGCCGCACTTTATCTAGTAAGGTAATTCAGATTGTATGTCAGCAGATAATAGATATATGGCACGTGGTGTTTCGGCTTCGAAAGAAGACGTGCACAATGCCATCAAAAACATCGACAAAGGCTTGTATCCAAAAGCTTTTTGCAAGATCATCCCCGATATTTTGGGAGGTGATCCGGCTTGGTGCAACATTATGCACGCCGATGGCGCTGGTACAAAATCGTCGCTCGCTTACCTGTACTGGAAAGAAACAGGCGACATTTCAGTCTGGAAAGGCATTGCACAGGATGCCATTATCATGAATCTCGACGATTTGCTTTGCGTGGGCGCAACTGATAACATTTTGTTATCGTCGACCATTGGCCGCAACAAAAACCGGATTCCGGGCGAAGTGATTGCCGCCATCATCAACGGAACCGAAGAACTGTGTGCTGAATTGCGCGAAATGGGCGTCAATATTTACCCGACCGGTGGCGAAACTGCCGATTTGGGTGACGTGGTTCGAACCATCATTGTAGATTCAACGGTGACTTGCCGCATGAAACGCGAAGATGTGATTTCGGCTGATAATATTCAGGCAGGCGATGTAATCGTCGGTCTGGCCTCATTCGGACAGGCAACCTATGAAAGGGAATACAATGGCGGCATGGGCAGCAATGGTCTGACCTCGGCCCGTCACGATGTGTTTGCCAATTACCTGGCACAAAAATATCCTGAAAGTTTCGATCCGGAAGTTCCGGCAGAGCTCATCTATTCAGGAAACAAAAAACTGACCGAAGCCATCGCCGGAGTTGGACTGGATGCCGGGAAACTGGTGCTATCTCCTACAAGGACTTATGCGCCGGTTGTGAAAGGTTTACTGCAATCGCTGCGGAAAAACATTCATGGAATGATTCATTGTTCGGGTGGTGCACAAACCAAAGTGCTGCATTTTGTTGATAACGTTCATGTAATCAAGGATAATCTGTTTGACGTTCCGCCGCTGTTCAAAATGATTCAGGAAGAATCGGGAACAAGCTGGCAGGAAATGTACAAGGTTTTCAATATGGGCCATCGTTTCGAGGTTTACCTCGCTCCTGAATTTGCCGCAGAGGTGATCGCTATTTCTGAAAAATACAACGTTGAAGCCCGCATTGTGGGGCGTGTTGAAGCCGCTGACGGCAAAAAACTTACCATCAAATCGCAATTTGGCGAATTCGAATATTAGCTACGCTCTGCGGAATACCCAGGCATTGGTTTAATATCTTTTTTACAAAATCTATCATCTTATTATATATGGCAGACTATTCATTATTAGAAAAATATGAAGCGATCAGGTATCGTTTCGAAGAAGTAGGTTCACAAATTACCGATCCGTCGGTGATGAGCGACATGAAACGTTACGTGAAACTCAACCAGGAATACAAAAGACTTGAATCACTTACCAGTGCATTCAAAGAATTTAAAGCTCTGGTAGACAATATCGAATCGGGCAAACAAATGCTTGCTGAAGAAACCGACGAAGATTTACGCGAAATGGCACGCGAAGAAATTGAAAGCTCCGAAGCTTTGATTCCTGAAAAGGAACAAAATATAAAACTGCTGCTTATTCCTGCAGATCCTGAAGATGGCAAAAATGCCATTCTGGAAATTCGTGCCGGAACTGGTGGAGACGAAGCGAGTATTTTTGCAGGTGATTTGTTCCGAATGTACAGTAAATTCTGTGAGCGCCGCGGCTGGAGACTGGAAGTCACCAATACCAGTGAAGGAACATCTGGTGGGTTCAAGGAAATTGTTGCTACTATTTCAGGTGAAGGTGTTTATGGAATCATGAAGTACGAATCAGGTGTACATCGTGTACAGCGTGTACCTCAAACCGAAACTCAAGGTCGAGTGCATACTTCGGCAGCTACTGTTGCGGTTCTTCCTGAAGCAGAAGAGTTCGATATTGATCTGAAGGATAGTGATATTCGAAAAGATACCTATTGTTCTTCGGGACCTGGTGGACAGTCGGTAAATACAACCTATTCTGCTATCCGTTTGACTCACATTCCAACCGGAATTGTTTGTACTTGTCAGGACCAAAAATCACAGATCAAAAACCTGGCAAAAGCTATGATTGAATTGCGTTCGCGTATTTATAACCAGGAACACCAGAAATACCTGGATGCGATTGCTTCAAAACGTAAAACAATGGTTTCGACCGGTGACCGTTCAGCAAAAATTCGCACCTACAATTGGCCACAGGGTCGTATTACTGACCACCGTATCAACCTGACCATCTATAATCTTCAGGCAGTAGTTGGTGGTGATCTCGACGAAATCATCGACAAATTGCAGGTAGAAGAAAACGCAGAACGCCTGAAAGAAGCTGAGATTTAATGAAAAACGTTACGAATTGCGAATTGCGAGATGCGGGTTGCGAGTTAACCCGTAGCGCGCAACTCGTAATCCATACTAGTAAGATCGTCAATCTGATAGAAATGGCTAACGGTTTACTATATTTATTACCTTTGGGTTAAACTCAAAACTGAAGCAATGAAGAATTCTATTCAGTCAATCGAAGTTGCAATAGTTGAAAAATTAAAACCACTTAAACCACTCAAAATCATACTTTTTGGCAGCTATGCCTATGGAGCCCCCAACGCAGACAGCGACTTGGATATCTGTGTTGTTAAAAAGGAGATAACATCAAGATCAAAAGAAAAAAAAGAAATCAGGGAAAGGCTTAAAGAACTGTTGATCGCCAAAGATATAATTGTATCAAGCCTTGAAGAATACGAATTTTACAAAACGCAGTTTGGCTCAGTCTTCATGGATATCGAACAAAAAGGAAAACTTTTATGGCCAGTTACTTAAACCAATACGAAATACTTTACAAAAAAGCAAAAGCTGATTTATTTGCGGCTAATGTGTTGTATTTAAGATTTCTGGAAGGAAATTCGGAACTCGATCTTGAAGTAATTTGCTTTCATCTTCAGCAAAGTGCTGAAAAATTGATGAAAGCAATTTTATCTAAAAATCAAATTTATTACCCCAAAGTACATGATTTAGAAACCCTTCTGAATCTTCTGGCTGAAAATAGTATTGATTTACACACTAACCAAGAACTGCTAATAGAGTTGAATGATTATGCCGTTGAAGGAAGATATGCTACTATGCACGAAGAAATTGACAGTATTAAAGAAATTTTTATTCTCGTAACCGATATGGCAAAAGAGGCTGATAAAATAATTAATAAAGAATGAACAAAGAACAACTTTTCGAACAGATTAAATTGAAGCGCAGCTTTTTGTGCATCGGATTGGATACCGATATTCTGAAAATACCACGTTTCCTAAACGAAACCAGTGACCCGATTTTTGCTTTCAATAAAGAAATTATCGATGCCACGCAAGATTTGTGTGTTGCCTATAAACCCAACCTTGCCTTTTACGAAAGTCAGGGCGTTGCCGGTTGGATCAGCCTCGAAAAAACGGTGAGATACATCCGCGAGAAATATCCGGAGCAGTTTATCATTGCCGATGCTAAACGCGGTGATATTGGTAATACATCGAATTTATATGCACGGGCATTTTTCGATCACATGGATTTTGATGCGGTAACCGTTGCTCCATACATGGGCGAAGATTCGGTAAAGCCATTTATGACTTACCTCGATCGATGGGTAATTCTTCTTGCTTTGACTTCCAATAAGGGTGCTGCCGATTTTCAATACCTTAAAAATGCTGAAACAGGAGAACAGCTTTTTGAAACCGTGCTGAAAACCTCGCAAACTTGGGGAACGACTGACAACATGATGTATGTAGTTGGCGCAACAAAAGCTGAAAAACTGGAAGAAATCCGCGAATTGGTTCCCGATCATTTCCTGTTGGTTCCGGGAGTTGGCGCGCAGGGAGGAAGTTTGGAAGAAGTGGCCAAATACGGGATGAACGACATGTGCGGATTGCTGGTTAACTCGTCGAGACAAATCATTTACGCATCAGATGGTGAAGACTTTGCCGAAAAGGCCCGTAACGAGGCAATAAATGTTCAGGTTGATATGGAGGAACTTCTGCTTGAAGCCGGTTTACTGTGAAATACTACGGAATAGACATAGTATTCAGAATTTCAGAATAAGACAAAACTATACAACAAAAAAGGCTATCATTTGATAGCCTTTTTTGTTGTATAGTAACATAGAAATATGTCTTGTGATTATTGTAGTATGAATGAGATTGGGATTGTAAACTGTTGTTTAACTTTCATCCCTCCCTGTTTCCCAGGTTCCCATTTAGGTGAGGACATAATAACCCTTACTGCTTCTTTGTCAAGCGAAGGATCTACTCCACGTACAACTTTAACGTCGACAACATCTCCCTTAGAGTTTACAGCATATTGCACATAAACTTTACCGGTTATTCCATTCTCAGCTGCAAGTACCGGGTATTTGATGTTTTTGGTAACCCAATCACGAAATGTGTTAACATCACCACCCATGAAAGAAGCCTGTTCTTCTACAATTATAAATACTTTTTCTTCTTCTACAATTGCAGTTTCTTCTTCTTTTACAACTTCGATTTTATCAGGAACCGGCTCATTGGTAACCGTTTCAGTAACTTCACTAACTGTAGCAAACTCAACTTCAACGATAACACTGTCAACAACAACCGGAGCAACATATTTTACTTGAGCCTCTGCTGCTGGTGGTGGTGGTGGTGGTGGCGGAGGAGGAGGTGGAATATCATCCTCAGCTTTTATGTTTTCCATACTTACCACCGTATTTTTCACTAAAGTAACACTCTTACCTCTGTTATTGTATGCCTGAATAAAAGGTACTAATACCGCACCACCTATACTGAATATAGAAATCAAAAAGGCTATGAGTAAGAATTTTCTGAACTTTTTGCGTAATACATAAGCCCCATATTCTTTATTCCTCTTTTCGAATACTATTTCTTCAAGGGTTACGGCTTCGTTTTTTAGAAATTCATTATCCATGATTCAAATCCATTTATTATGGTTTATTTTATGGCAGTAACTGACGATCCAGGGAAACGAGATTGAACCATCGTTTTTTCCACTGGGTTAATATCGACAAGTGTATACCGGGCAATATTGGTAATAGCCATTTCATCGATAATGTCAACTATGTTACGATATTTAACACCATCGGCCGCCTTGATTAGAACAATTGGCCCATTTTTATCCTCCTTATAGAAGCGTTTGATTCGGGCATCTACAGAATCTCTCGGAATTTTAAGTTTACCTTCTGTTACATCCTTTTTCATGGTTGCTACTCGGTTAAACAATTCTTTGTTTCGCTGTAAAAGCACCTTACGGATTCCATCTTTCGAATAATCAGCCTCAGCTAATACCGGAAGTGGTTTATTTGGGTCAGCCAAACCTACATACCAGAGAATTTTGTCGTTTTCGACAAGTAAAATATTTAGGGCTCTATCTTTATCAAGCTCAGGTGGCTTTTCATTTTCCTTCGGCTTTTCTGGCAGAATGATCTCCATAACCTTGGGTTTATTGAATGCCGTAGTAAGCATGAAAAAAGTAAGGAGCAGACATGCAAGGTCAACCATCGGAGTCATATCAATATGCGTTCCGTGTTTCTTCGCTTTCTTTTTGCCTTTACCTTTGTGACCCTCTTCTTGAACTATTTCAGCCATTTTGGAATGTCTTTAAAAATTACTTAATAATAAACTCTTCTGGTAACTCAACCGCTTTGAGGTCAGTAGTTAGATTGAACTTATTTACGTTATTGTCTTGCAAAACAGCGATCACTTTTTTTACCACAGGGTAATTAGCTGCGCCGTCACCTTTAATGGTAAACTGCAAGTCGGTATTGTAAGTACGTGCGAACCTGATCCACATCATCAGCTGATTATCGGTCGAGTCAATAGGAATTCCAGCCTGCATCGCTTCACGAGTTTTCGAATCCGGAGCGTTAAGAAAGTCTTTAAGCTTTGCTGCCGGTAATCCAAATGAAGCTAAACCCTCGAATTTCTTAATTTCCTTAGGAGTGAATTTAATCTGGTAATTACTACCTATAGCTTGTAACACCTTTGCACGAATATGCTCTGTTGAATCGGTTCCATTATCGACATTAAAAAAGACTTTATCATCCTTTGAAATCTCAATAGTAACCAGGTGGGCATCCGGAATTGGTGTTGACGAAGTTGATTTTGGTGTAGTAATTGGTGCAGCTTCCTCTGGACGAAATGTCGCCGTCAAAATAAAAAAGACGAGTAGAAGGAAAAACAAGTCCACCATCGGCGTCATGTCGATTCGTGGTGTTTTTACAGCTAATTTAATTTTTCCCATTATTTTTTAGTTTGTTTTTTCTTCAATGTCAGTCGAAGCTAAAATGTGAAAACTACTTCAAAGTTGAAGCAAATGTTTGTGTTACGCTGAAACTACATTCGTCCATTTTGTATGTAGTAGCATCGATTCTGGCTGAAAAATAGTTATAAGCGATAATGGCCAGTGTTGATCCGGTAATACCAAATGCAGTATTAACAAGGGCTTCTGAGATACCATTTGCTAAAGCTAATGAATCAGGAGCACCTGCAGTTGCCAAAGCACCGAATGCACGGATCATACCAAGTACAGTTCCAATAAGTCCGATAAGTACGGAGATAGAGGCAATAGTAGATAAGATGATAAGATTTTGAGAAAGAACTGGTAACTCAAGAGCAGTAGCCTCTTCCAAATCTTTCTGAAGAGCCAATACTTTTTGGTCATTCATCAAAGTTTTGTCTGCTTGTAATGCTCTGTAACGATGTAAACCTGCTTTCATTACATTGGCAATCGAACCTCTTTGTTTATCACATAACTGTGATGCTTCTTCAATTTTGTTGTCGTTCAGATAACTCTGAAGAGTACGGGCAAATGTGTTTAAGTTTCCTTTTCCACTTGCAACAGAAAGCATAATGATACGTTCTACAACAAAAGTAAGGAGAATCAGGTTAACCGCAATAAGCAAAGGTACGATAAATCCACCTTTATAAATAATCCCTAAATAGTTGCCGGGAAGTGGATGACCATGATTGTTCCCGCCTTCAAAGTTTACAGGGTTACCCATAATTACTGAATAAATAAGGTAACCAGCTAATGCGCATAGCAAAATAACCGCCATTACAAAAGTCGATTTTAATGCTTCTTTTAAAGTTTGTCCTTTCATTTTCAATTTTTATTTAAAGTAAATATAAAAACAATAGTTTTGATTTTTTCGGATTCAAAGAAAGCAATATTTTTTTATACTTCCATTCCGTGAATGTAAAATATTTAAAATTAATTTTGCATTTATTTAATGTTTGATCTCTATTTTTTAGGTTGTTTTTTAGCAGCTTCGATGGCTTTTGTAAGGTCCTGAATAGCTTTGGCAGCATCAAGATCGGCTGGATCAAGCTTTTTAATTTCAGTGTACAAATCTCTGGCTTCCACATAGTTTTTTTCCTTATACGCGATCAAAGCCTGAGATTTGAGCGATTGAATCTGCCATTGTTTATTGGCTGGATCAAGTTCGTATAATTTGACATACCAGGATTTGGAAGCAGTGAAGTCGTTTTTCTGCAGGAAATAGTATCCCAGATATGTGTATGCTTCCTGTAATTCTTTAGCGTATTTTGCAGTCTCACCACCAATTTTACTAACAAGAGCTTCAAATTTGGGTTGTGCCAGACCAAGTTCATTGGTTGGGTCCATGCTTGAAGCTGTTCTTGCAAGGAAAACATAGGCCTGCATATTATCAGGCTGAGAAACGATAATTTTATTGAAAATGCTATCGGCTTTAGGATATTCTGCAAGTTGATAATAGGATTTACCGATTAGCATCATATCATCTTTGTCTGATTTGCCTTTCCTGTTTTTAAGATTAAGCCAAACAATGGCCTTTTTATATAAACGTGAATAATATGAATTGAAAGCAATTTCAGAAACCAGGCTTACATTGTTGGTATCCATGGCATATGCTTTATCAAATGCATCAAATGCTTTTGATAATGTCAATGAATCGTTTTTGGCAACCTTAAACAGGATTCGGCTATAATACAGGTAGTCACGTGGAATAATGCTTGCTGCATTGGCATTTTCAAAAAACTTCTCCATGTATAATCTGCCTTTTTCAAGTTCTGGTGGTCTTTTGTCGTAACAGGAATAAGCTGCCAAACGGTATAGGTAATTACGTGACTTATCAACAGCCAAAACTTCTTCAAGGGTTGCCAGAGCTGTGGTAAAATCCTTTGCTCTAAAGAGGGCTTTGGCGTATTGGATTTTGGCTGGAATATTATTGCCTGACAAATCAAGAAATTTACGGAAGTTATTTTTTGCAAGTTGAAATTGTCCTGCGGTAGTATATAACTCCCCAAGTTCACGATAAACAGGAGCATAGGTTGAGTCAATTTCACGGGCTTCGTCAAAGTAAGGCCGTGCAGCATTTAGATTGGTAGCACGTACATAAATATTACCAATTTTTATTTTTGCAATTGGTGATTTGGGATCTAAACTAAGTGCCTTATTGTAATTGGCAAGTGCATTTTTACCGTCATTTTTCTGCATATATACATCTCCCAATGCAAGGTATATTGATGCATTGTTTAGATCTATATCTTTGGCTCTGTTCAAATAATTAAGTGCCTTATTATATCTCACAACTTTACCTAAGAGTTGAGACGATCCCAGTTTAGTAAGTATAAGGGCGTGTCTCGGTGTTAAAAGTTTTACTTTAAGTGGCAGTGAAGCCTCTGCTTTTCTGAAATTCTTATCTGCAGCAATCGTGTCGCCCGAAAGAAGCAGTGAGACTGCACCTAAACCTATGTTATTAAGTACGTTCGATGTATCTTTCTGAATGCCCTTCCGAAATAGATCTTCGGCTTTGGAAGCCATATCTTTCAATGAGTTCGATAAGGTGTCAGATTCATAATCTTTAATAACGGTTTCACCGTAGTAATAATAAACATTACCATTTCCCGGTTCGGTTTTTAGCAATTCTTCGAATGCTTGTCCGGCTTCTTCATATTGCTCACTTGCGGCGAGCTTTAATGCTGCATTCAATTTCTGGTCAAATGCTGAAACAGGAGGTGGAACCTTTGAATTTGATTTTTTTTGGCTAAATGCTGTTGCTGTAAGCAATGAAAGCAGTATTACAGTGGTCAGTTTCATTTTAAATAGATATTTAATTACAATAAAAACTTAATTTAACTTTACTTCTACCAATCTTACAGGCATGGTTGCCGGTAACATTCCCATCTTTAAAATAATTCGCTGACCTGCATCGCCAGCTATAAATGAGGTGAAACCTGTGCCCAATCCTGCGAAGGATTCCCGGTTAATGGTATAAACTTCTCTTGTGAACGGATAATTTTGATTTGCAATATACGCAGGATGTGGCGTATAAAAATCACTTCCTTCCGAATTATATTCCGAAGTCACAGAAACGACTTTGATTTTGCTTAAAAATGAATGACTAATTGAATCACGCGGATCACTTATCCAGTTAACACTGATGATGCCTATGGCCTCGGGATGATTCTCAACATAACTGATAACCTCAGAATTTTTAGATGCGGAAAAACAATTGCCGGGTAATGAACCGATTCCAAATTTATTCATAATTGTCTTAACATTGTTTGATCCCGGATTGTCAAATACAATTTTTATATCATTTAATTTCGATTGGGGATTGATTTGTTCCCATTTCGTTGTTTTGCCAGTGAAAATATCCTTTAACGTATTATACCTGATTTGCTGATCAGCATTCGATTTATTTATAATGAAAGCCAAGGCATCGTAAGCAATCTTTGTAGTTCTGGCAATGATTGATTTCCCCCTGAGGTAGGCTATTTCGTTTTCGGTTAATTTGCTGCTTGTAATAATAACTCTTACCGAGTCATCCAGAAATAATTTCAATATGCTATCTCCGGAAGAGTATATCGGTGCAACTTTCGCATCTTTGTAAAGAGACTGAAAGGTAAATAGTTCAGCATCGGTAAGCAATTGGTATGATTCATCTACAGCGATCTTTATACTTCCGCGCGTAGGTGTTTCATCAGTAAACTTTTTTGGGGTCATTTTGCATGAAAAAATCAGAGTAATTACCCCCAATAAAGATATTCCAATTATTAGTTTTAAATGGTTCATTGTTTGTCCTCCTTATTTTTGTAGTGACGGAAAATGTTTACCGAACGATAAAAACCTTATCCAAAAAGAATCACCACAAAAACCGTGCGAAAATATTTTGACCAATAATTTTACTTTGGAGCTAATAAGAGATGTAATCCTTTGAATGTCAAAATAATCATCAATATTATTCCAAAAAATCAGCACTGTTTGTATTAAAATTTATTTTTTTTATCATTTAGGTTTAATCCCTAATCTCACCTTAATATTTATATTAAAATTTTTTTTTGAGGCGTAAAACTATTAAATTAATTTCAACAAAAATCAGAATTATTGAAAATGTTTCGTACTGTATGTCTGTAAAACAACAAAATCCCTGAAGGGACAAGGTTTTTAATATCAGGACATATAGTAGTTTCTCGAAATACTAAAACAGGAAATAGGTTATTGCAAAAGCCGATGCACTTTATAACTGAAATTAAAAGTGCGGAGAGAGCGGGATTCGAACCCGCGGAACCCTTTAGAGGTTCACACGCTTTCCAGGCGTGCCAATTCAGCCACTCTTGCATCTCTCCGGAATTTGTGGACTTTATTTTTCAGGGCAGCAAAGTAAGAAAAAAACCATCAAAAAAGCTACTCGCTAATTTCACCTATTAAACTTTTATTCAGATGTAGCTTGATCTCTTCCTGATCTAAACCCTGGCCAAGCAGAAACATCAGTTTAGTTATAGCAGCTTCTGTAGTCATGTCTTTCCCGCTAACTACCCCTGCATTCAGCAATTCAGCGCTGGTTTCGTATTGACCCATTTTAACTGCACCACCCTGACATTGAGTAATATTTAAAAATATGATTTTACGTTTTATCGCATTTTTGATGTGGCTGATCATCCATCGGTTTGTGGGTATATTTCCTGATCCGAATGATTCGAGCACAACACCTTTTAGTCCTGGTATATTCAAAATATTTTCGAAGACCATTCGTCCGATTCCTGGAAATATCTTCAGGATAACCACATTTTCATCAAAATGGGTTCTGACTTTCAATATTCCTTTGTTTGCCGACCGGTGAATATTGTCCTGAAAGTATTTGATTTCGACACCGGCTTTAGCTAATTCAGGATAATTGGCCGAAGAAAAGGCACTGAAATCGTCGGCATGTCTTTTTGAAATCCGGTTTCCCCTGAACAGTTTTGAATTGAAATAAACGCAAACTTCAGGAACAATGGCTTGATTATTTATTTTGGCTGCAGCAATTTGAATAGAGGTAATTAAATTTTCCTTACCATCAGTTCGAAGAATTCCGATTGGCAGTTGCGATCCGGTTAAAACGATTGGTTTATCCAGATTTTCAAACATGTAGCTAAGGGCTGAGGCTGTATAAGCCATGGTATCTGTTCCATGTAAAATAACGAATCCGTCGTACTTACTATAGTTGCGTTCGATTGTATTGGCTATTTTCACCCAGATGGCAGGTGTCATATTCGATGAATCAATCGGTGGGGTAAACGTAACTACCTGAAGATTGTATCCTAAACGATTGAGTTCAGGGACTTCCTCCTGGATCTGGTCAAACTTCATAGGTACAAGAATACCATTAGTCGATTTTTGAACCATTCCGATGGTGCCACCGGTATAAATGATAAGGATCGAGGGCTTATTTTCCACTTGAATATTACTTTTTCTGATGAATACTTAAATTCCGAATAGTTTTCGGGCATTCTCAGTAGTGATCTTGGCAATATCACCAACTGTCATTTGGTGAAGATCGGCAATTTTTTGCGCAATATAAACAAGGTAGGAACTTTCGTTTCGTTTTCCGCGAAAAGGGGCAGGAGTGAGGTAAGGCGAATCAGTTTCAATAATCAGGTTTGAAGGATCAATTTTCTTGATTATCTCGTCTAATCCACTCTTTTTGAAGGTGACGATTCCATTGACTCCTATTTTAAATCCCAAATCAATAATCAAATCGGCCTGTTCAGCGGTGCCTGCAAAACTATGAAAGACTCCGGTCAGATTATCATCTTTTAATTCGTTCAGGATATGATATACTTCATCGAACGAATCGCGGACATGAATAACAACCGGTAACTGATATTGACGGGCCAGGTCAAGCTGAAAACGAAAAGCGTGGGTTTGCTCATCCAGGAATGATTTATCCCAATATAAATCGATACCAATTTCGCCAATTCCGTAAAATTTCCGTTTTTTCAACCAGTATTCAACAACCTGTAATTCTTCCTGATAATCGTGATTTACCGAAGTTGGGTGTAACCCCATAAGCGGAAAACAAATGTGGGGGTAAGTATCAACCAGATTAAGTAAATTTTTGACCGAAGAGCTATCAATATTTGGCAGGATAATTTTCCTTACGTCATTTGAATACGCCCGTTGGATAACTTCATCAAGATCGTGCATGAAGTCGGTTGAATAAATATGAGAATGAGTATCAATCAGCATTTACCGCAAAATTTGGCCAAAATAAGGAAAAATAAAGCATCCATATATGAAGCGAATATTATTTTATTCGGAATTCATCTGTAAAAGCATTCATTTATTTGACGATGCCTAAAACTAAACAAGCCTGCCAGTATCAATAAAAAATCCCGAAAAATGTTACGCAGAACAAATTTCGGGATTTTGACTTTTTTTTAAAACTGATTTATACGATTCCCTGTGCAAGCATAGCATCAGCTACTTTCACAAAGCCGCCAACATTGGCACCAATCACGTAATTTACTTTATCCCCTTTCCGGCCATATTTAACGCAGGTTTCATGAATGTCTTTCATGATTCGGTGCAAATACATATCCACTTCTTCTTTCGGCCAGTTCATGCGAACAGAGTTTTGCGACATTTCCAATCCTGAAACTGCTACACCACCAGCATTTACAGCTTTACCCGGAGCATAAGTTATTGTTTCGGTCATGTATTCAACTGCCTCGGCGGTACAGCCCATGTTTGAAGCCTCTGCCAGAAGGAAACATCCGTTTTTTACAAGCATTTTGGCATCTTCCAGATTAACTTCGTTTTCGTAAGCGCATGGAATTGCAATGTCAACAGCGCATTCCCATGGTTTTTTGCTAGGTATAAATTTGGCGCCAAACTCAACAGCATAAGGTTGAACCACGTCATTGTTTGAAGCGCGAAGTTCAAGAAGATAATCAACTTTCTCACCTGTAATTCCATCGGCATCATAAATATAGCCATCAGGTCCTGAGATGGTGACCACTTTGCCTCCCAATTCATTTATTTTTACAATTGCGCCCCAGGCTACATTTCCGAATCCTGAAACAGCAAAAGTTCTGCCTTCAATTTCTTTACCCAAGTTACTGAGCATGTGCTGAACAAAGTAAACAGCTCCAAATCCGGTTGCTTCCGGACGAATTAAACTTCCGCCCCAACCAATACCTTTGCCTGTTAAAACACCGGTAAATTCATTGCGAATACGTTTGTATTGCCCAAACAGGAATCCGATTTCGCGGCCACCAACGCCAATATCTCCTGCCGGAACATCGGTATTTGGACCAATATGCCGGGCAAGCTCTGTCATAAAAGATTGGCAGAAACGCATGATTTCATTATCAGACTTGCCTTTTGGACTAAAATCAGATCCACCTTTTCCACCACCCATTGGTAACGTAGTCAAGCTGTTTTTGAAGGTCTGCTCAAATCCTAAGAATTTTAATACACTCAACGTAACAGTTGGGTGAAAACGCAGGCCGCCTTTGTATGGTCCTATGGCCGAATTGAATTCCACCCGGTATCCACGGTTTACCTGCACATCGCCACGATCATCGATCCAAGGTACCCGGAAAATGATGGTGCGTTCAGGTTCTACTATTCGTTCCAGAATTTTAGCTTTTTGATACCTGGGGTTTTTCTGATAAACATCCCAAATGGATTCTATTACTTCCTGAACAGCCTGATGAAATTCACGTTCCCCCGGAGTCCGGGTTTTTAGTGCTTCCATAAATTCGTTGATGTCTGCCTTCATCTTAATTGAGAATTTTTAAATGATAGCCAAAGTTATGATATTAGAGTATTGGTTATTCCAATCCGCGAAAAACAAATTCAAATTTATATTCCACATCTACAGATAGTTATATTTGAAAAAATGAATGTTTAACAACACTGGTGACTTTCGTCAGTATTTCGGACGTCAAATAATTGCCGAAATCTATAAAATGGCCTTTTGCGCTGAAAATCAGCTCTTAAATTGACAGTTTAAAGCAAAAAAAGAGCCTGATCAGATAAAAATTCTGTCAGGCTCTGTTTAAAATTGTATTTCTTTACTAAAGTGAACTTTTCGCTGTTATTTCGTTAGTTCGATGTTTGTTTCCTTATTTTGATTTTTTGCAATTTCATTGAGCGGAACATTAAATTCTAGTTTCGCGATCATAACGGTGTCGGATAACTCGCCGGTAGGCAAATTCCGTAGACGGAGATAAGGCTGCTGTGAGGCATGATCGCTTGGGCATAAATTCACAACACAATCAATAGAACTTCCGGTATTAAGCAAGGTCGCTTTTGTGGGTAAAACATTGATTGGCTTCAACTTTATTCCGTTACCAACCGGTACTTTGTTTAAATGAACATAAATGGTCTGCTCGCGTTTGGTAACCAGAACACCCGGAACATTTACCAGATTCGCATGAGTCTGAACCCCCTGATAACACTCATCAACTGACTTCTTCCATTTGCCAATCCGTTTTAAAATATCGGCTGCCTCTTTTGGAATGATTCCTTCGCCGGTTGGACCGACATTCAGTAAGTAATTGGCATCGCGTGCCAGGTAGCGGTCGATGCTGCTGATCAGGTGTCGATCGGTATAAAAATCTTCATCTTTTTTGTAGCCCCAACTTTCCATTCCTACAGACTGACAGGCTTCTGTTAACCGGTCGAATCCTTTGGCTTCGGTTGCGACATTGTCGTAATCACGTTCAGGAGTACCAAAGTCACCCTCGTCAAATCCCCGGTTGTTAATTACGGCATTGGGCTGAAGTTTTCGGATCATGTTATTTATTGAGGGATCTTTGTGTATGGGAACATTCATATCCCACCAGAAACCATGTATTTCTCCATAGTTGGTGCAGAGTTCGCTAACCTGCTCTTTTAGAAATTCCATGTATTTATTCCAATCAGGCGAATCCTGAGGCTGGGGTGGCAATTCGTGATGACGTCCTTGATTAGGGTAATTAGGCTGGTTCCAGTCGGCAATGGAATAATAAAGGCACAGTGGAACGTTTCTTTTGTGACAGGCGTCTGACAACATTCCGATGATATCCTTCTTATAGGGTGTATGCATCGAATTAAATTTGGTTTGTTTGCTATCCCATAAGCAGAACCCATCGTGATGCTTTGTGGTTAGGGTAATGTATTTCATCCCGGCTTCTTCCATCAGATCGAGCCATTGTTCCGGATTGAACTTTACCGGGTTCCATTGCTGAGCCAGCTTCACGTATTCGTTTCGGGTAACACGCCCGCGCCATTGGTGTTGCTCGTGCCACCCCGGAATGGAATACAATCCCCAATGCACAAACATTCCGTAGCGATTTTCAAAAAACCAGTCACGGCCATCGCCAAAACGTTTTATCCCGTCCAAATTATTTCCTGAATTCTCGTTTGTATTTGTTTGTTCCGGTAAATTAACGGCGCCTGTCCATGACGAAAACAATGGAGTTGCAGCAAAGGCCGCGGCTGTTTTTAAGAGGTCCCTTCTTTTCATAGGATTAGGTTTTTTGCATATTATCTGGTTATTGGGAGAAAATAAATCCCGGGATAGTTAATATGCCGGGATTCAATCGTATTTCAGAATATAGTTCCTGATCTATTTGTCCAATTTATAGATTCGTTCCATCAATTGCCATTTTTCATCAGCAGTGGATTCTGAAGATGTTTGCTGAAACCTGGAAACGTAAGCTTCCCATTCAGATTGACGAGGTTTTGACGCTAATTCAGCCATCGCCGTTTCATGGTCAAAATCGATAACCGTATCCATAATCATAAACAATCGGGTTCCAAGAATATAGATTTCCATATCGATGATGCCTACTTCGCGCATTCCTTGTGTAATTTCAGGCCAGGCCGCATCAGGGGCATGTACTTTTTTGTAATCTTCAATTAATTGTGCATCGTCTTTCAGTGACAAGGTTTTGCAATATCGCTTGAAAGAAGTGATTTGGGTAGTTTCAGTGTATCCCATGATAATGTTTATCTAATTAATGACCGGCACCAAATTTTACTCCACTCACTCCATCAGAACCACTGAGTTTAGTCCAGAAGAACCCATAAAGCGCAATAGCCATAAAGCAAACGGCCGGAACAATATATCCTGCCGACATGCCTTCTGCATCTGCAATAGCTCCCATCACCTTAGGTAATACGGCGCCACCCATAATGGCCATTACAATAAATGATGAAGCCAGTTTCGATTTTTCTCCCAATCCAAAAATACCAAGCGAGAAAATAGTTGGGAACATGATTGACATGAAGAAAAAACTCAGGAATACTGCAGTTACTGACATCCAGCCCAATTTGGCTACAATTACAAACATCAGGATAACATTAATAAATGAATACAGCCCAAGCATGTTATGGGCTTTGGTTACTCTTAAAATAAACGAACCGGTAAAACGGCCTACAAGGAATAATGGGAAAGCCAGCCACGACATGAGGGATGTTGCTCCTTTTTCGGTCAGGAAATAAGCACCATCCCTAAGAATTGAACCATTTTCACCACCAATAAAGAAGTTAGATTTCAAGCTTTCGCCTATTGACGGGAATTCTTCAACAGCATAATTGATAAAGAAACTGAATATGCCTGCCTGTGCTGCTACATAAAGGAATTGCGCAATCGTTGCACCGGTAAAGTGCGGGGCTGACCATATGCTGTTTTCATGAATCAGTTTTTCTCTTTTTAGTGTAATAAAAATAACGGAAGCCAAACCTGCAATTGCAGTAACAATATTAAATACCCAGGTTAAAGTGTGGTTTAAGGTGGCCATCGCCTCCGGATTGGCCAGTGTTGCTCTGTCCATATAAAATAATTGAACAAAGAAGCGGACGATCATACCCAACGCAAAGCTGAACAAAATGGCAACAACATATAATAGTATTGTTGACAACAGGCTCTGTTGACCAAATACGTCAACTTTGATTGTTTCACTTCCTGAATTGTTATTATCATCTTCAGTAACATCAGGCATCTTACTTTTAATAAAAGCTATAATAAGAATTCCAATTATAACAGCAAGTGCTACATAAGGTATCCACATTGTTTTATGCGCTATTTCAGCATTTTGCTGAGCGCTAAGTGCATCATCAGAATGATAAAAATATAACCCGCCAATATAGGGTGCAATTGGCCAGCCAATGGCATTGAAAGATTGAGCCAGATTAATTCGGGAAGCTGCATATTTTGGATCTCCTAAGACAGTAGTATAAGGATTGGCAACAGTTTCGAGGAATGAAAAGCCCATGGCAACCAGGCAAACACCCAAAAGGACTGCCCAGAATCCATCTATTTTTGTGGCGGGATAAAACCACAGACAACCCAGAGCCGCTAAACTCAGGCCTAAAACAATACCCCATTTATAACCAAGTTTGTGAATAAACCATCCGGCAGGTAATGCCATGAAAAAATACCCCAGGTAATGCGAAAACTGAACATTGGCCGAGTCGGCTTTTGTCAGGTGGTAGAAATCCTGAAAATGCTTATCCATGGTATCTATCAGGCTGTTACCAACTGCCCACAAAGTAAAAAGAAGAGCAACCAGAAAGAAAATAAATGTGTGATTTCTTCCGTCTTCAGTGGTAAAGAGTCCTTTTTTTGTTCTTTTCATTTCTTGCAGAATGTTTAGTTTGGTTAAGTGTTTAATAAAATTACTTCTCAAAAATCATGAAACTATTCTGATTTGACAAATGCATTTTTAAATCAGTTGTACTGCAAAGCTTTGCAGGGTGCAAAAATGTTAAGAAACATTCGTCTACAATATCAGGATGCCTGATATTCTTAAATTCTCAATTTCAGAATTGCCTGCGATAATATAAATACAGATAATTTTCATCATCCTGTACTGTGCTGATCGGATCTCAAATATAGAAGTAAAATTCAGAAATAGTTGCAAAGTATTCGAAATTGATTTTCCTGGCTATCAATCCAATTTCAGTTTGGCCAAAATATTGTATTTTTGCAGCCAATCATTTAAAATTTAAACAATGAGCAAAGCTGAAATTTATACCAGTAAGGGTATTATGAAAGTGAACTTTTACGACGAAGACGCACCGGGAACAGTTGAAAATTTCATAACATTATCAAAAAAAGGATTTTATGATGGATTGACTTTCCACCGGGTAATTCCTGATTTTGTCATTCAGGGCGGATGCCCCAACGGAACAGGTGCAGGTGGCCCCGGGTACAAAATCAAGTGTGAACTGGATGGTGAAAATCAGTTTCACGACCGTGGAGTTTTGTCGATGGCACACGCCGGCAGAAACACGGGAGGTTCGCAGTTTTTTATCTGTCACAGCCGCCGGAATACAGCTCATCTCGACCGTAATCATACATGTTTCGGTAAAGTTTACGAAGGGCTGGAAGTCATAGATGCCATTCGCCAGGGCGATTTAATCGAAAAGATTGTAATTGTTGAAGAATAGATTATCACAACCCTCGCCAAGTGCGGGGGTTTTTATTTGACAAATTATTTCTGAATCATCATTTTTATCAGTTAATGTTCAGGATAATATCGGTAGTTTTGTGCTTCTACACTAAATCAATTGCATGTCTGATAATTCAAAGGGGATACTTTTAACTTTGGGATCGGTAGTTTTTTTTGCACTGATGGCTGTTTTGGTGAAGGCTATTCCCAATGTATCGAGTTATCAGACTACATTTTTCCGTTTTGCAATTGGCTTGGGTATTGTTGGTATTTTATCGCTTTTCGGTGTTATTCACCTCAAATTTAACGACCGAAAAAATCTATTTTGGAGAGGGTTTGTTGGTGGCGCCGCAGTTTTTTTGTTTTATCTCGCCATTCTGAAATTGGGTGTTGGCAAGGGATCGGTATATATTTATTCCTATCCGATTTTTGCCACCTTATTTAGTATGTTAATCCTGAAAGAAAAAGTTGAACCCATCAAATTTGTTGTTATTTTTATTTCGTTTGCTGGCCTTGTGTTACTGTCGGTTGGTGGTGGTAAAGGATCGCTTGACGGACTGGGCTTTTATGAACTGATTGCCATTGCAGGGTCGGTTATTACAGGGCTGGCTGTAGTCTTTGTGAAAAAACTGCATGACAGCGATAATTCGTATGCCATTTTTTTTTCGCAGTGCATTGTGGGTTTCTGGATGTTTTTAGTGCCGTCTGGGGCGACTCAGGCCGATGGCAACATGACTGAATTACTTTTATTGGTTTTAGTGGGTGTTGTTGCTACCATCGGGCAGTTGTTTATGACTGAAGGTTATAAGTACGTGAATGTGGCTACTGGCTCACTGCTTCAATCGATGGTGCCGGTTTTTAATCTGTTCTCGGGATGGCTGATTTTTCATGAACAGTTCAGTACGGAAGAAATGCTTGGAGCTTTTGTTATTGTTGGTTCCTGTTTTGCGCTGGTTATTATTAACTTTAGCGTTGGAAAAAAGACCCGGATATTGAAACTGGTTGAATAAATAAAAAAACCTAAATAAAATTCTAATCATGACAAAACCTAAATTTAAAAACCTTGCTATGGCAAGTCTCATTTTGACTGCGGTTCTTAGTCAAACCGGATGTAAACCGTCCGACCTTACCAAAGAGAACCTGATACCCAAACCAATTTTGGTTGCTGCAACCGGAAGTTCGTTTGACCTGACTGATCAGACAGATATTTACGTTCAGGGTGAGTCTGCTGAATTGATGCAGATCGGTCAATATCTGGCAGATAAGTTAAATCCTTCAACAGAATTAGGAATAGAAGTGAAGTCTGCCACTGAAGCTCCGGCACCCGGAAATATTTTCTTGTCGATTTCTGGCAATGATGCTGAATTGGGTGACGAAGGTTACGAATTGACGATTACTGACAAATCGGTTAATCTGGTGGCAAACAAGCCTGCCGGACTTTTCAGGGGAATTCAAACGATTCGTCAGATATTGCCCGCAAAGGTTGAAATGTCGACCAAACAGGAAGGTCCGTGGAAGTTGGCTACTGGTACTATCCGCGATTATCCTACATACAGTTACCGTGGTTCAATGCTCGACGTTGCCCGTCATTTTTTTACAGTTGACGAAGTGAAAAGTCTGATTGACCAACTGGCTTATTATAAAATGAATGTGTTGCATTTGCATTTATCTGATGATCAGGGCTGGCGCATCGAAATTAAATCGTGGCCAAATCTGACAGCCCATGGTGGCCAAACTGAAGTGGGTGGTGGCGAAGGCGGTTTTTATACTCAGGAACAGTATTCAGATATCGTAAAATATGCACAAGACCGTTTCATTACAATCATTCCCGAAATTGACATGCCCGGACACACCAATGCTGCACTGGCGTCGTATGCCGAATTGAATTGCAATGGAAAAGCAACAGAATTATATACCGGACGAGAAGTTGGCTTCAGCACTTTATGCACTAACAAAGAAGTTACTTACAAATTCATTGACGATGTGATCCGTGAATTGGCAGCTTTAACTCCCGGAGAATATTTGCATATCGGTGGTGACGAATCACATGCAACCAAAATTGAAGATTACATTCCTTTTATGAACCGGGTTCAGGATATGGTAATTGCCCATGGGAAAAAAGTTTTGGCCTGGGATGAAGTTGCACTGTCAACTTTAAAACCAAATACCGTTGTACAGTACTGGGCTAAAGCCGAAAATGCCATCAAAGGTGTGGCGCAGGGGGCCAAAGTGCTGATGTCTCCGGCACAAAATGCTTACCTCGATATGCAATACGATTCAACCAGCATCTATGGTTTGCATTGGGCAGCTTATATTGAAGTAGACAAAGGATACAATTGGGATCCTGCCAGTTTGGTTCCTGAAATTAAAAAGGAAAACATCATGGGAATTGAGGCTCCGCTATGGGCCGAAACCGTTTCTAATTTGAAAGAAGCAGAATATCTGATTTACCCGCGCCTACCCGGATACGCCGAAATTGGCTGGACTCCGGTTGAGCTTCGGAGTTGGGATAATTACAAAGTAAGGTTGGCTAATCATGGCGAACGGTTAAAAGCCATGAATATCAGTTTCTATCCGTCTAAATTAGTCCCCTGGAATACAAATGATAAAAAATAACAATCAAACATATAAATTATAGAACAAACGCTCCTTACTAGGGGCGTTTGTTGTTTTATATTCAATATATTTATATCGAACCAGATTCATCAATCAATGAATAAACTAACCGCTGTCTTCTTTTTCACCCTGTGGTTTGCATCCCAACTTTCCGCCCAGAAAATCGAAGGATTAATTCATTCAGGAAAACCACTTCTTTTTGAGAAAATATACCTTCATGTCGACCGTGAATTTTATGCTCCCGGAGATCTCATTTGGCTGAAAGTCTATCAGGTAAACGGGTACACTCACCAGTTAAATTCGAATTATCGGAATATATTTGTTGAACTGGTTTCCGAAAATGGAAGGATTGTAGATGATTTGTTATTGTTTTCGATTAACGGGCAAGCGAGCGGCGAATTGAAGACTGATACTCTTTCAAGTGGCATATATACTATTCGGGCATATACCAAATACCTTGAAAACTTTGGAGAGGAAGCCCTTTTTCATAAAAAAATATGGATAAGCAAATCGTTGAAAAAGATTGAACCCATTGACAATGCTAAAGATGAGGACTTGAAAATTGCTGTCGATTTTTTGCCCGAAGGAGGAAATATGGTGCTCAATACCGCAAATAACATTGCCTTCAAGGCCATTAACCAAAAGGGCAGGGGAATATCCATTACAGGTAAAATTTTAAATGATTTGGGCGACACTATTTTATCATTCAGTACAAGCTATCTTGGGATGGGTAAATTCCTTATGATGCCGACTGATGGTAGATCTTATTATGCAGCTATCGACCTTCATCCTGAACTTAAAATCGCTCTGCCTCCTGCCAAAACAAATGGTATTTGCACGAAATACAAAGAACTGGACGAAACCCTCATGTTCGAGTTCTCGACCAATATGAAACAGAATATTGGTCAGCAATTTTATTTTGTTGCCTCTCATAAAGGCATGATTCTGGCTTCTGACACCATTCAAATGGTCGATTTTAATCAGACATTCAATCTGAATAAGGATTTGTTTCCTCGAGGAATCTCAAAAATAACTTTACTCGATACCGCGCAGAATCCAATTGCTGAGCGATTAATCTACGTTGATCATGAAAAAGCTGATTTGCCGAGGCTCGTATTAAACCAGAATGAATTCAAGCCTCGAGAGGAAGTAAAAATAGATGTTGATTTTAGTTTAGATCCGGGTGATTCCGTAGCCTCAACCATGTCGGTTTCGGTGGTTAATAAAAGTTTTTTTAGTACAGGTGTGGATAATCAGAACATTAAAAGTTATTTGTTGCTCGACTCAGATTTGAAGGGCGCTATTGAGTCGCCTGCATCTTATTTTATTAACGATGATTTTCATACTTCTGCTGAAAAACTGGATTTGCTCATGTTGGTGCATGGTTGGAGAACCTATCTGTGGGACGATGTGGCACGAATACCTGTTCCTTCGATTGATGACTGGAATGACGCGGGAATTAATGTTTCAGGCTATGTGAAAAAACTTTTATGGAAAGCTCCGGTTCCTGAGGCCGAAGTATCGATGGATTATGTATTTAAAAAGTTTCAGATAGGAAAAACTACTACCGACCAAAACGGAAGATTCCTTTTCAAACACATTTACCTTCTGGAAACACTGCGGGTGATGCTCAATGCTCAGGCACAGAATGGATCTCACAATACGGAAATCATTCTCGATCCGGTTCCAAAAAAAGATTCTGTTGTTGTTTTGGGTAATTCATGTTTTGATATCGACTTAAATTCGGATTTTATGCGTGGAAACTATTCCAAAAGGATGAAGGAATTGGATTACAATCCTGAATTTGGAAGTATCTTATTGGAAAGCGTTGACATTGTGAAGAATAAGAATAACGCGATTATGCGAAGTTATGGGGCCTATCCGTGGGCGGATAAAACCCTGAGGATTACCAGAGATGATTACTCTTTTTATAATGTATTGGACTATTTAAAATACAAATTGCCAAATTTAACCGATAATGGAGATGGTGTGACATTAAAAGGCAGGCCCTTTGATTTTATGATCGATGGATTGGATAGTTATTATAGCTTTCAGGATATCAGAACTTTACGAATGAACGAAATTTCAACCATCGACATCGTCAATCCCGGCTTTCGCACGGGTTTTTCTCCGGGGACACTCGGTGTTGTCAATCAAAGTGGATTAATTGCCATTTATAAAAAAGCTGTACCTGATATCAGGCAAAGCGACATTTACTTAAAAGGAAGGATAATGCCGAAGCTGAAAGGTTATACTCTTCCCGGAAAGTTCTACTCACCTGAATATACCCTCGAAAACCTGAAATCCCCGGCTGCCGATATCAGGTCAACTTTATACTGGAATCCTGATGTCCAGTTTGTAAACGGACAGGCTACAATTGGGTTTTTTACAGCCGATGTGATGGCTGACTATGTTGTTTATTTGGAAGGCATTACCAAAAACGGCAAAATATGCTTTGGAACCACCAGCTTTACAGTTAATAAAAAGTAATTAAAAATGGCATATTAGTCAAAAATGGTTGGTGAAAAGCTCTAAAAGGCTAATCAACATTGATAATACAGAAAGTTTGATGAACTTGGTTTCATCAAACTTTTTATGTTTATGAAAAAATCAAAAAAAACGTTG
>Ga0209317_1000084_pt1 | contig 130044 bp, 116 predicted proteins | sample RifGroB2_FD_183994 | JGI IMG/M metagenome (GOLD analysis project Ga0209317, IMG submission 183994) | Soil microbial communities from Rifle, Colorado, USA - Groundwater B2 (SPAdes) (version 2) | ecosystem: Environmental > Terrestrial > Soil > Unclassified | place: Rifle, Colorado | collected... | reverse complement strand
CCCTCCAGACGAAGAGCTAACTTTTAACTGGAGCTGACGATGGGACTCGAACCCGCAACCTGCTGATTACAAGTCAGCTGCTCTACCAATTGAGCTACGCCAGCCTATCACCCGCCTATCATCCGCTCCGTCGCATTGGAAACCTGCATTGCAAAGCGAATCCCTTTTCTAAAGCAAAACGACGCTGCTGTCAATAATTATTTTCGAGGGGACAAATAATTTATCCAAAATATCCCGGAACCGAATCAAGGACGAGAGGCAAAGCAGGTAGAGAAACCAAAGAAGATATTATACGCCCCATCGCTGGCGACGCAAGAATTCTATTCTCCACCTGCGCTTAAGCCTTGCCTCCTCTTTTCAGGATGCCGGAACAACTACCTTGCTTGCCAGGACCACCGTCTCGCCTTCTAGGCAGATCGGGTGTGCGCTATGCTCCAGCCGCTCGTAGAGGTGCAGGTATTTGGTAATTTCCGCCGGTTGTCCCGTTTTTCTACCGTAATACTTGCCGGCCTGCACGAATACCGAGGTCACCGCCCGCTCATCGTACACGGCAAAATCCTGCGAACCATAGACATCTGTGCCGCTGAAGTCGATAGCCGAAGGGAGCTCGTCGCGAAAGGCCAGCCGCACCTCGACGCCGTCTCTGTGCTGAGCCTGCAGTACCTTCTGAACTTCCGGATCGCCCAGGTCATCACGATTGGCGATGAAAATGCGGGTGATCTGGGTACCGCGTTCGATGGCCCGCAGGTTCGAGTGATAGAAATTGATCAGCGCGCCCCGGCTGAGCCACCCGCAGGTCAGCGGGTCCACCGCCCGTATCTGGCTCGCCTGGTCTGATTGCCTGGCGCCCTCGAGGTAGAAGTCCATCTCGTCGAGCGGAATGTAACCCTGCTGCAACTGGGCGATGCTCTTCAACGTGCTGGCAACGAGATCCTGCGCCTTCAGCTGGCACTCCTGGTCGGTTATCTGCGAAAGGGCAAAGGGAATGGCGTGAACACGCTGATACTGATCCAGGAGCTCGGACTTAGCCTTCCCGACATCCTCGCGCACCAGATAGGTCACTAGCGACAGCAAAATCCCCATACCGAAGATCAGGTAGGCCGCCAGTTCATTATGCAGCACCACGTGAAAGAAAATAGCCAGCCCAGAACCGGCCAGGAACTCTATGAATACCGCCAGATCATGCAGTTTTTTGTTTACGTTTCTCATATGCCTCCCTATTTGGCGGTGTTTGTGCTTCAGCAATTCGTACAGCAGAAACACACCAAATAAAAAAGCCGGGCTGCCCTCTATATCCTTGGATATTGATGACGACCCGGCTGTCTCGATGAGACCCTTTAGGTTTTCCGTCCCACTCTCGCAAGTGGTTTAGTATTGTCGTTGTCTGACTCTGATAAATTAATGTCCGACTAAGATAGCTCATGATGACAAGTTTGTCAAGAAAAGTCCCCTTGCTCGTCACTAATAGACATATCTGTGAGGAGTACCAATCAACTTTTCTGTGCTGTACGTGAACCACGATGAATAGTTTAAATAAACTGAGACCCGACTTTCATGCAGAACATTCTGAATAAATAGTGTCACGGGCAGTCGGTGCCGGGCGTAGAGCATGCTGCCGCTGACAAAAAGAGGCCGCTTTCGGCAAGCATCATCCCGCCTCAATGCAGCGATGAAAATTCAAATGCATTATTAACAGCGACAAACATTTCAACCAACATTCTATCTGCGCATTTGAACCGGGAGACCCGGTTTAGTTTAGACAGGCTTTTGAGGGCTACGTCTACAGGCCATCTTTGCCTGGGACCGCTCGAATCCTCGCCGCGAAACGTTTCCAAGAAGGCGATGCTGATGACAAGGCAGCGCTTCGACAGGCTCAGCACGAACGGCCGCGTCCGCCGAACAGCTCGGCAGCCGCAGCTTCGCGCCCGCACTCTTTCAAGGCGATCAGGCAGCTCTTGCGCTCTTCAGGCAGGTGATAAAGAAGCAGCGATTTCTGCAGCCCCTTCTCACGGTCCGTCTTCGGCACATAGATCTTCTCGCCGGTGAAGGGATCCATTCCGGTGTGGTAGATGCAGGTCGAAAGAGTCCCGGGGGTGGGAGTAAAATCCTGCACCTGTTCCACCTGCATCCCCCAGCGTCTCAGCATGAGCGCCAGATCCACCATATCGGAGAGTGTGCAGCCCGGATGCCCCGAAATGAAATAGGGGACGATGTGCTGCTTTTTCCCGATCCTGCCGCTCTCCTTCAGGAAGGCATCCCTGAAGTGCTCGAAGGAGGCCAGCCCAGGCTTGCGCATGACAGAGGTCACCCGATCGGTGAGATGCTCGGGAGCCACCTTCAAAAGCCCGCCGACGTGATGTCCGACCAGCTCGCGCAGATACCCGGGCTGGCGCTCAAGCAGGTCGTAGCGTACGCCGGATGAGACTGCGACATGCTTCACTCCGTTTACCTTGCGGGCGCTGGCGAGCAACCGCGAACTCCTGGCGTCGTCGGTGACCAGGTTGCCGCACGGCTTGGGGAACAGGCAGCTCCCACGCTTGCAGGCGGCGCCCGCCACCCTGTCACCGCAGGAGAGTCCGAACATGTTGGCGGTCGGACCACCGACGTCGCTTACGCTGCCGCGAAACCAGGGGAGAGCAGTCAGCCTCTCCAGTTCCTGGAGCACGCTAGCCTCGCTTCTCGACTGGATTGTCTTTCCCTGGTGATGGGTGATCGCGCAGAAGGCGCACCCGCCGAAGCAGCCGCGGTGGGTGGTGATCGAACTTCGTATCTGCTCATAGGCAGGGATCGCGGCACTGTAGCTTGGGTGCGGCGCCTTCAGGAAAGGCAGGGCGTAAACCGCATCAAGCGCCTTTTCGGAAAGCGACTCAGACGGAGGGTTGCAGACGAGATAGCGCTGTGCGTGGCGCTGCACCACTACCCTTGCACAACCGGGATTCTGCTCGCCGGACAAAAGCCGGAACGACTCGGCGTAGGCCGTCTTGTCGGCGGCTACCGCCTCGAAACTCGGCAGTTCCAGCAGGCCGATTGCGTCTTCGGGAAGGGAGGGCGAGGCGTAGGCCGTGCCGCGGATATTCCTGATGGCGGCAAACGGCTCGCCGGCCTTTAGCCTTTGCACAAGCTGAAGGAGCGGACTTTCACCCATACCGTAGACCAGCAGGTCCGCTTTTGCATCGAGGAGCGCCGACCTGCGCACCTTGTCTTCCCAGAAGTCGTAGTGCGCGAAACGCCTGAGACTTGCCTCGATGCCGCCGATCACCACCGGCACATCACGATAAGCCTCCTTAAGCCTGGAGGTGTAGATGATGGTGGCGCGGTTGGGGCGTGCGCCGTGCCGGTTTCCAGGCGTATAGGCGTCGTCTCGGCGCAACTTCCGTGCGGGAGTATAATGGGCAACCATGGAGTCCATAGCTCCGGCCGCCACGGCGAAGAAGAGGCGCGGTCGCCCAAGTGCCATGAACGGCTCCTTGTTGCGCCAATCGGGCTGCGGGATGATGCCGACCCGCAGGCCCTTCGATTCCAGCAGTCGCGCAAGCAGCGGGACCCCGAAAGCAGGGTGGTCCACGTAGGCGTCTCCGGTGACGAAGATGACGTCCAGTTCGCTCCAGCCACGCGAGCTGGCTTCCGACAAGGTGATGGGTAGAAACCTGGGGGATTGATGCTTTGGGGACGGCGGGGGCTGCTGCTTCAGTGGAGATCTTGCCTGTTTCATAGAAACCTTGATTATTGCTTCCTTCTTCGACCAAAACTTTCGGCGGGAAAGTCCCCGAGCCAAAAGGAATTTAGGGCGGTTTGCTCTGCTTTTGGCTGCCAAGGCTAATCCACCCTCCCCCATTTTCCACTGGAGGAGAGTGGCAAAAAAATGGGAGACTTACGGAAAGATCGGCAGAAAGTCAAGGCCGAGGGTCTCCGGAAGTCCGCACATGAGGTTCATGTTCTGTACCGCCTGACCGGACGCGCCTTTCACCAGGTTGTCTATGGCGGAGACCACGATAACCCTGCCGGTTCTCTCGTCTACGGCAATCCCGATGTCACAGAAGTTCGAACCCCTGACATGGGCGGTGGACGGGAAAACTCCCTCCGGAAGCACCCTGACGAACGGCTCGCCGTCATAGAAAGCTTCATACAGCGTGATCAGATCAGCTGCCGTCACCTTGCCGAGTGGATTCGTGTAGATGGTGGAAAGGATGCCCCGATCCATCGGGACCAGGTGCGGCGTGAAGGCGACTGTGAGCAGGTTGCCTGAAAGAAGCGACAGCTCCTGCTCTATCTCGGGGATATGCCGGTGGGTGCCGCCCACGCCATAGGCGCGGAAACCTTCATTTACCTCGCAGTAAAGACCATCCACTTTCGCCCCGCGCCCGGCTCCTGATACTCCCGACTTGGCATCGATGATGATTGACTTCGGGTCTATCACTTTCCCCCTCAAAAGAGGTGCCAGCCCCAGGATGACGCTGGTCGGGTAGCATCCGGGATTGGCCACCAGAGAGGCCTCGCCGATCTGGGCACGGCGCAGCTCGGGAATTCCGTAAACCGCTTCCGGCAGCAACTCGGGGTTCAGATGCCTCTCATACCAGCGGCCGTACACCTCGGCATCGCGCAGGCGGTAGTCGGCGGAAAGATCCACCACGTTTTTCCCCATCTTCAGGAAGGTCGGCACCACCTCCATGGCTGCCTTGTGCGGCAGCGCCGTAAAGACGATATCGACCTTTTCCGCGATGCCTACCGGCTCAAGATTCTCCAACTCAAGATCGATCCTGCCACGCAAGGAGGGAAAGATGTCGCTGACAGGGTGGCCGGCACTCTGCTCGGAGGTGACGCAGGTAACGGCAACCTCGGGGTGGGAATGAAGAATCCGCAACAGTTCGACGCCGGTATACCCGCTTGCGCCGACGATGGCAACCTTTAGCATGAAGGCCTCCCCAATATCATTGGTGGTTTGGAATTTTGAGCTGTAACAAAATGTGCAGCTACGACCGGTCCCGGCACGGAGCTTACACTCCCACGGGAGCGGCACCCGAATGCGATCTGCCGATCGGGCAGAAACGCGGATCCTGCAGGGGAATTGCCGGTCGAACATATAGATGAGCGCGTGCAACCATCTTGCTCTTTTTACCCTTCAAATGGCAAACGCTTCTTCGCTCACTGCCGCAGGAAAAACGCAAACGTGTTTTCTCCCCCACCTCTGTGTCGTGGTGGGGCGTGGCCGGCGTCCTGCAAAGAACCAACTCAGTATACCCGAAGAAACAGCAAAAGGAGGAACCCTCTCGGATTCCCCCTTTGTAATGCTGGAGCGGCGCACTTCTCGAAGAGCAGATTAACGCTTGGAGAACTGGAAGCTTGCGCGAGCAGCTTTCTTGCCGTATTTCTTTCTTTCCTTGATACGCGAGTCGCGGGTGATAAAACCTGCTTTCTTCAGCGTACCGCGCAGATCGGCATCGATCTCGAGCAGCGCCTTGGTGATGCCGTGCTTGATGGCACCGGCCTGACCGGAGTCGCCGCCGCCCTTGACGGTGCAGAAGATGTCGAACTTGCCGACATTTTCGGTCAGTTCCAGGGGCTGCATGACCACCATCTTGGAGGTCTCACGGCCGAAGTAATTTTCGAGCGTCTTGGTATTTACGATGATCTCGCCGGTACCGGCCTTAAGCCATACCCGCGCTATCGACGACTTCCTCTTGCCTGTAGCATAAAAACTCACTGCTGCCATTTTATATCTCCTGATGAACGAATTATATGTTCAGATTTTTCGGGTTCTGAGCTGAATGCGGGTGAGTATCCCCGGAGTAGATCTTCAGCTTCTTCAGCATGTGGCGGGCAAGCTTGTTCTTGGGAAGCATGCCTTTGACAGCCTTTTTCAGCAGATCCTCAGGCTTCTTCTCGATCAGCTTGCCGGCAGTGATTTCTTTCAGCCCGCCGACATAACCGGAGTGGCTGTAGTAAACCTTGTCAGACATCTTCTTACCGGTGAGGGCGATCTTCTCGGCATTGACCACGATGACGAAGTCGCCGGTGTCAACACTCGGGGTGAAGGTCGGCTTATTCTTGCCGCGCAGCACGTTGGCGATTTGGGTCGCGACACGGCCGAGCACCTTACTATCCACATCAACCAGATACCAATCCCTGGTCACATCTTCTTTTTTGGCAACTTGCGTCGTCTTCATCGAAACCTCACAGCTATCTGGAATTATCACTCGGACTTACAGAAAGTTGAGAATTTAATCGATTTCGCAGCCTATGTCAAGACAAAAACATTGCCATAGTCTTGAGAAACCGGCAGAACATGCCTCAGGGCCACCGTGAACGGCTTTGACAACCCGCTAGCATGCTGCAATTACGGGCTTTATCCAGCAGACCCGTCCAGATGTATTTACAATTGAGCCGGATGTGAAAGCTCTAAGCAGACCGCCGGAAAATAAACCTCCATCAGGCATAGCCCGTGAGGAGGCGCAGTCATACCCGACACCTGCCGGTCCCCCTCCCGGAGCAGCCTCGTCACATCCTGCGGCGCCCTTCTCCCCTGCCCGACCTCGATCAATGTGCCGGCTATGATACGGACCATGTTTTTCAGAAAACCGCTGCCGTTCACGTCCAGATGGATTATAGAGCCGTCCTGTACCAGTTCCAGGGAATTGATCTTGCGGACAGTCGTTTTCGCCGCACAGTTGGAGGCACGAAAGGCTGCGAAATTATGCTCGCCGATGAATAGATCGCAGGCTTCCTGCATCGCGGCCAGGTCCAGCCGACCCGGCAGGCGCCAGACCGTGTGACGCGCAAGCGGCGAGCGGAGGTTATCCAGCAGGATCGTGTAGCGGTAGTGCTTGGCCTGCGCATCGGCGCGCGGGTTGAATGGGAGCGGCACCTCGCAGACTTCGCGCACGGCGATGTCGTTTGGCAGCATGGTGTTCAGCCCCTCCCGAAAAGCGCGCAGCGGCAGCCCCTTGTCGGTATTGAAGCAGGCAACCATGCCGCGGGCGTGCACACCGGCGTCTGTGCGCCCGGAGGAGCGCAGCTTGGCGGGTTCCCCCAGCATGCGAGCGAGCGCCCCCTCCATGACCTCCTGGATGGTGATACCGTTCGGCTGTACCTGCCAGCCGCAGTAAGCTGTGCCGTCGTACTCGATGATCAGTTTGATATTGCGCATATGGCCTTAAAGAGCAATTTGAGCGGGGATGAGGGGAAGCGAAGTCCGGCCTTCCCTACTTCAGATATTTCTCGATCAGTATCTCGGCGATCTGCACCGCGTTGGTCGCGGCCCCCTTGCGGATGTTATCCGCCACGATCCAGAGGTTCAGGCCGTTCTCGATCGAATCGTCCTCACGGATCCGGCCGACCAGGGTCAGGTCTTCGCCCGCGGCGTTAATTGCCATCGGATAAGAACCACCTGTCGGGTCGTCTACCAGTTCCACGCCAGGAGCGTCCTTCAGCAGTTCCCTCGCCTTGGCGGCGGAGATCTTTTCCACCGTCTCTATGTTGACCGATTCGGAGTGACCGTAGAAAACCGGCACCCTGACGCAGGTGGCGGTAGTCTTGATCTCCGACTCCATGATCTTCGCCGTCTCGTTCGCCATCTTCATCTCTTCCTTCGTGTAGCCGTTGTCACAGAAGGAATCGATCTGGGGCAGGCAGTTGAAGGCGATTCTATGGGGATAGACCTCGTTCTTGACGGGACGCCCGTTCAGCAGCTCTCCGGTCTGGATGCGCAGTTCGTCGATCGCCTTCTTCCCGGTACCGGAGACCGCCTGATAGGTGGACACCACGATCCTCTTGATGGTGCCGAAATCGTGCAACGGCTTTAGCGCCACCACCATCTGGATGGTGGAGCAGTTCGGGTTGGCGATGATCCCTTTCTTCTTGTAGCCGGCTATCGCCTGCGGATTCACTTCAGGGACCACGAGCGGGACGTCCTTGTCCATCCGCCAGGCGCTGGAATTGTCGATGCAAACGGCGCCCGCCTTGGCAGCCGACGGGCAGAACTCTTCCGAACGCGCCCCTCCTGCCGAGAAAAGGGCAATATCGACCCCCTCGAAGGAGTCGTGGGTCAGCTCCTCAACCAGCACCGGCTTGCCGTCAAACTCCAGGGCCTGTCCGGCGCTGCGGCCGCTGGCCAGGAACTTTATTTTGCCTACCGGAAAATTGCGCTCCATAAGACATTCGATCATCTGGGTGCCGACCGCGCCGGTCGCACCTACAATAGCAATGTTCCAAAGCCTGCTCATCTTCTGAATCTCCTCATCGTATGTCCGTCAGTCCGCGGCGCCAAGAGATCACGCACAGACAAAAACGGGAGCGCGTCCCCTGATGCTGCCGCAGGGACGCGCTCCGCACATGCTGCTATTTTATTTGACCCTAAGTCAACATCCGCACACGGATTGGACGGATAAAGGCAGAGACACCTAAAGGCGAAGGCTTTTTGGTGGGTCTAATCTGCAGTTATCCGTGCTTTTCCGTTTAATCCGTGTGCCGGTTTCGACTTTACTGCTACCTCTCCTTCAATACTTGCAACATGCGGCGCAGCGGCTCGGCCGCGCCCCACAGAAGCTGATCCCCGCAGGTGAAGGCGGAGAGGTACTGCGGCCCCATCTTCATCTTGCGCAGCCGCCCGACAGGGACGGTGAGCGAGCCGGAGATGGCAGCGGGGGTGAGCTGCGCCAGCGTGTCCGCCTTGTTGTTGGGAACGAACCTCACCCACTGGTTGTCGTTCTTGATCATCTCCTCGATTTCGGCAATCGGGATATCTTTGTTCAGCTTGATGGTGAGCGCCTGGCTGTGGCAGCGCATGGCGCCGACCCGCACGCAAAGCCCGTCCACCGGAATGGGGGTGGTGGTGCCGAGGATCTTGTTGGTCTCGGCAAACCCTTTCCACTCCTCGCGGCTCTGGCCGTCTTCGACCTCGCGGTCGATCCAGGGGAGCACGTTGCCGGCCAGCGGGAAGCCGAACTCCTTGGTCGGCAGCTCGCCGCTTCTGAGCGTTGCGGTCACCTTGCGGTCGATCTCCAGGATGGCCGAGGCGGGAGTATTCAGCAGATCCGCCACCGTGCCGTGCAGAACGCCCATCTGGGAGAGCAGTTCGCGCATGTTGGGAGCGCCGGCCCCGGAAGCCGCCTGGTAGGTCATGGAGGAGATCCACTCCACGGCATTCGCGCGCAAAAGCCCCCCCAGCGCCATCAGCATGAGGCTCACCGTGCAGTTGCCGCCGATGTAATCCTTGACCCCTTTGGCAAGGGCGGCATCGATCACGCCCCGGTTCACCGGATCGAGGATGATAACCGCATCGGACTCCATGCGCAGCGTACTTGCCGCATCGATCCAGTACCCCTGCCAGCCGGCCTTATGCAGCTCCGGACGCACCTCCTTGGTATAGTCGCCCCCCTGGCAAGTGATGATCACGTCAAGCTTCTTCAGCTCGGAAATATCAGAGGCGTCCTTCAGGGTCCCGGCATTCATGGGAGCAGGCTGGCCCGCCTGGGAGGTGGTGAAAAATACCGGTTCGATGCCTGCAAAATCGTTTTCTTCCTGCATGCGCTGGAGGAGAACCGAGCCTACCATGCCACGCCAACCGACAAGTCCGACTTTCATAGGTACGTTCCTTTTCTCGAAATTATTTTTTTGGGAGGAAGTTCCTGCTCCCCCTCCCAGCTTGTTTAACGAACCAGCTACATCGCTGCGATGATCGCGTCGCCGATCTCCTTCGTGTTGACCAGCTTCTCGCCCGGCTGCTCCTGGTAGATGTCGCGGGTGCGATATCCCAGGTCCAGCACCTTGGCGACCGCGTTGTCGATGGCGTCTGCCGCCTCGATCATCCCGAAGGAGTAGCGCAGCATCATGCCTGCCGAGAGGATCTGGGCGATCGGGTTGGCGATCCCCTGCCCTGCGATGTCGGGTGCGCTGCCGCCGGAGGGCTCGTACATGCCGAAGGTCCCTTCGGCAAGCGACGCGGAGGGGAGCATGCCGAGCGAGCCGGTCAGCATGGCGGCCTCGTCGGAGAGGATGTCGCCGAACATGTTCTCGCAAAGGATCACGTCGAACTGCTTCGGCCACTTTACCAGCTGCATGGCGGCGTTGTCCACGTACATGTGGGAAAGCTCGACGTCAGGGTACTCCTTGGCAATTGTTGTCACAATCTCGCGCCAGAGAACGGAGGTGGATAGCACGTTGGCCTTGTCGATGGAGCAGACCTTCTTGCCCCGCTTGCGGGCGGCCAGGAAGGCGACATGGGTGATGCGCTCGATTTCCGGCACGCTGTAGCGCATGGTGTCGACGCCGACCCGGTCACGCCCGGCGCCGTCGATCCCTTTGGGCTGCGAGAAGTAGATGCCGCCGGTAAGCTCCCGGATCACCAGGATGTCGAAGCCACCGGCAATCACCTCTTCCTTCAAGGAGGAGGCGCTGGTAAGCGAGGGGAAGATGATGGCCGGACGCAGGTTCGCGTAGAGGCCGAAAATCTTGCGAAGCGGCAACAGGGCGCCGCGCTCGGGCTGCTCGTCGGGCGGCAGCGTCTCCCACTTCGGCCCGCCCACCGAGCCGAAGAGAATGGCGTCAGAGGCCTTGCATATGTTTACCGTGGTCTCCGGAAGGGCGCGCCCCTCAAGGTCAATCCCTGCACCGCCTACGTTGGCACGGGTCCGCGCAAAAGAGACATCGTAGCGTTTCTCGACTGCATCCAGCACCTTAAGCGCTTCTGCCATAACCTCAGGGCCTATGCCGTCACCGGCCAACACCGCCACTTTAAAAAGCTTTCCCATTTGCGCGAACCTCCAAGATCGTATTAAAATAGCGATTCTATTAGCGGGGGAGCCCTATTGTCAACATAAAAAGGCCGTCAACCATACCTTTAACTGCCCCTTGCAAACGGAACTGCGCCGGATTATCCCTTCAGTAATTCCGGTCCTGTTGCACCCCCCAAACTAGCAGTTTATATTCATGAGCTGATATGGTACATTTTCACCATCTGCCGAACATGGGAAAAGCCATAGCAGCTGATATGACTAAACCAGCCTCACCCCTTCCCTGTCGGGGAGCCAAATGGCGGCCTTTCCATGGGGTGCAGCAATGGTGGCCGCAGCTGAGCATGAATAGGTAACGAAGATGACGGGGAACGACCATTTCCTCTGCGAGTGCCTGAATGACGACCAAATCTCTTTTCACCTGCCTTGAGCCTACACGTCTGACGATTTTCTGGAGGGAACATGACAGGCCTTTCTCGCGCCAGATATCTGGCGGCAGCACTGTCTCTTCTGGCCGCGACCGGCTGCTCCCACACTGGAAAGCGGCTGATGGGTGACCCGCAGAACCCCTATCCGCTTATTTCCCCGCCCGAGGTGGGCGACATCGTTCACCTGCCGACCGGCGTTTCGGTAAGCCTGAAGCAGATGCTCGAGGTGGCCGGCGACTCGCGCGTCGTCTATGTCGGCGAAACCCATGACAACCCCGCCTCACACCGCCTCCAACTGCAGACGCTCCAGGGCCTTGAGGAGCGCCACCCGGGGAAGACCGCGCTCGGCATGGAGATGTTCAACCGGTCGCAGCAGCCGGCGCTTGATCGCTGGGTAGCGGGTGAACTGGACGAGAAGACATTTTTGAAGACCTCGCGCTGGTTCGACAACTGGAAGATGGACTTCGGCTACTACCGCGACCTGCTGATTTTCGCCCGCGACCGGCACATCCCGATCATCGCCCTCAATGCGGAAAAGAGCCTGGTTCAGGCTGTGCGCAGCAAACCGCTGGAAGAGTTGAGCGACCACGAAAAGGCCCAGCTGCCTGACTTTGACCAGACAGACCCGTACCAGCTCGGCATGGCAAAAGGGATGTTCGCCGGCCACAGCCACGGCACCCTGCAAAGCGAAGGCTTCCTGCGGGTCCAGACGCTTTGGGACGAGACCATGGCCGAATCGGCGGCACGCTATCTGGGAAGCCCCGCAGGGAAGGACAGACACCTGCTGATCGTGGCCGGAGGCAACCATATAAGCTACGGGTTCGGCATCCCGCGCCGCGTCTTTCGCCGCCTCCCCACCTCCTATCTCACCATAGGCGGCGAGGAGATCGTGGTGTCCGCCGAAAAAAAAGAAGAACCCCAGATGATGGATGTCGATTTGCCCAGTTTCCCGATGGTTCCCTATGACTTCCTGGCCTTTATCGCCTACGAGGAACTGCCGAAAGCAGGGGTGCTTCTTGGCGTGGCATTCGAGCCGACCCCCTCGGGACTAGGGCTGCTGGTCAAAGAGGTGATCGCCGGCTCCAATGCCGAACGAGCCGGCCTGCAGCCAGGCGACCTGCTGCTCACCCTCGACGGCGAAGCACTCTCCGACGGCTACGATCTAGTCTATGGCATCAAACAGAAACAGGCGGGCGACCGCAGTAGCCTGCAGATAGAGCGGCAGGGAAAGCCGCTGACCCTGGAAGTGGTCTTCCAGGCGAGCGAGCCCCGCCAAGGCAAGCCTTAGCAGCCAGACAGCTTACACATCACGAGCTTTTAGCTAAGCCAGTTCCATAGGGAGGAAGTCAAATGTATTCGACGAGCAATGCCGGTAGAAACACCATAGCGATGGTTCTGGCGGGAGGCAAGGGGGAGCGCCTGAGCCCGCTTACCACCAGAAGGGCAAAACCGAGCGTCATGTTCGGCGGCAAGTACAAGATCATCGATTTTGTGCTTAGCAACCTGTTCAATTCGGGGATCAAGAAGGTGTATATCCTCACCCAGTACCGGGCCTACTCGCTGAACAAGCATATCCGCGAGTCGTGGGGCAAATGGACCGGCCTTGGCGAATTCTTTGTGGCCATCTCCCCCGAGACCAGCAGCGAAAGCGAGGAGTGGTTCAAGGGGACGGCCGACGCCATCCTGCAGTACCTGAGATTCGTGGAGTCCTCAGATGCCGATTATGTGGCTATTTTCGGGGGCGATCACATCTACAAGATGGACATCAGCCAGATGATCGATTACCACTGCAGGAACCGGGCGGATCTCACCATGGCGGCACTTGAGGTGTCGAGAGAGGATGCCAAGCGATTCGGAGTTTTCTCGGTGGATGACGACTACAGGGTAGGCGCCTTTTCGGAGAAGCCGCTCGAGCCGGAGACCATTCCGGGCCGGAACACCTGCTTCGCCTCCATGGGCAACTACATCTTCTCCACCAAAAAGCTGATCGAGGTGCTGCAGGAGGGAAAGAAGAAATACGAGGACCTCGACTTCGGCAAGCACGTGATACCGATGATGCTGGAAAACCGCGACAAGGTCTACGCCTACAACTTCAACGACAACCAGATCCCCGGCATGAAGGCAGAGGAGAGGGGGTACTGGAAAGATGTGGGTACCATAGATTCCTACTATGAGGCGAATATGGACCTCATCAACGTATCGCCGCAGCTGAACCTCTACAACTATAAATGGCCGATCCTGACCAACCAGGGGAATCTCCCGCCGGCAAAAACGGTTTTCGACGAGGAGGGGCGGCGCGGCCTCAACATAGACTCCTATGTCTGCGCCGGGTGTGTAACCAGCGGCGGAACGGTGCGAAGGACCATACTCGGCCCGCGCTGCAAGGTGAACAGCTACAGCCTGGTGGAGGACTCCATTCTCTTTGAGAATGTCTCCATCGGCAGGAATGCCAAGGTTAAAAGGGCGATCATCGACAAGAATGTCGTCATCCCGGACGGCGTGGAGATCGGCTACGACCATGACCAGGACAGGTTGAACGGGTATAGGGTAACCGAATCAGGAATCGTGGTGGTTTCCATGGCCATGTAGCCTGCCAGCGACACGGACGGGCAAGGACCTCCAGGCTTGACGGCCAAGTGGCCGTCATGGCATTGTGGAAGACAGCCTTGAAGGACTGCGGTAAAACAGCTACACGTACGACGGGAGCCCATATGCGGCCTGGCTCGAAATTCGGCGAAAGCCGGGGGATCCTCAAGATAGTCGGGGTCTACGCCCTGTTTGGAAGCGCCTGGATCTATCTTTCAGACACGGCTCTCTCCTGGCTGATCGAAGACCCCGCCGCGGGTTCCCGGATCGAGGTCTTCAAGGGGCTGTTCTTCATTGTCTTCACCTCCGCGCTGCTCTACCAGTTGATCGGGCGCTTCGTCCGGCGCAATGCCGAATCGATCCGGCAGCTGGCCGAAAGCGAGGGGCGCTTCCAGACCATCTACCACAACGTAAACGACGCCCTGCTGATCCAGGACGCGGCAACCGGCCGGATCGTGGACGTGAACCGCACCATGTGCAGCATGTTCGGCTGCAGCCACGCCGAAGCGCTGCAGATGCAGGTGGGCGAATTGAGCCTTGGCGAGCCCCCTTATTCGCAGCAGGAGGCGGCGCTGCGGCTTGGACTCGCCGCGCGCGGAGCCCCGCAGGTGTTCGAATGGCGCAGCAGGAAAAAGGACGGCTCCCTCTTTTGGACCGAAGTGAACATGCGCGGCGTCACCATCAATGCCGAAGAGCGGATCATCGTCATGGTGCGCGACATCGATGCCAGGAAGGAGGCCGAGGAGGCGCTGCGGCAGAACGAAGAAATCCTGAAGGTATTGATGGAAGAGATGCCGGCAGGCGTTGGCTGGTCCGACGAAGGCCTCTCCATCCAGTACCTGAACGGCTGCATCATCGACTGGTTCGGCTACACCCTGGCCGACGTCCCGACCCTGGACCATCTGATGCTGCGCGCGCTCCCCGACCCGGTATACCGGGCCGAAATCCAGACCATCTGGAGCTGCGCCATCGAGCAGAGCAGGGCCTTTGCCACGCCGGTGCCGCCGATCGAGGCAAAGGTCAGCTGCAGGGACGGCTCGACCAGGCGCGTCATCCTGAACACCAGGCTCGTGTACAACCGGATCCTCTTCATATTTACCGACATCACCACCTGGGAGTCGATGCAAAGCGGGAAACTCAATGCGCAAAAGCTGGAATCGCTCGGCCTGCTTGCCGGAGGGATCGCCCACGACTTCAACAACATCCTGACCGGCATCCTAGGCAACATCTCTTTTGCAGGTCTATTACTGGAGGAGTCGCACCCGGCGCGCAGGCCGCTCGATCAGGCGGAAAAGGCTTCGCTGCGGGCCGCGGAACTGGCGCACCAGCTGCTGACTTTCGGTCGGGGCGGACAACCGATAAAGAAGCTGGTTTCGGTGGCGAGTCTGGTGCAGGAATCACTCTCCTTCGCCCTGCGCGGCTCGAACGTGCAGAGTGTGGTCGATTTCCCGGCCGCCGTGCATGCCATAGAGGCGGACGAGGGGCAGATGAACCAGGCCTTCAACAACCTCATAATCAACGCGTTGCAGGCGATGCCGGCAGGAGGCACGCTGAGGGTCAAAGGGGAAGACGTCAGACTCGGCCCGCAAAACGCCGCCGGACTCCCGGCGGGGGATTACCTGAGGCTCTCCTTTACCGACCAGGGTGTGGGGATTGCATTAGAAGACCAGCCGCGCATATTCGACCCCTACTTCACCACCAAGGCTGGCGGGACGGGGCTGGGGCTCGCCTCGGTGCACTCGATCGTCAGCAAGCATAACGGCAGGATTGCAGTGACTTCCGCACCCGGCAAGGGGACCACCTTCACCCTGTACCTCCCCTCTGCGGGCGAGGCCTCCCCCGAGGCCGCATCTCCACCGGCGCCGGTCCCGGCCAAGCCCCGCACCGAAAGCGCCATCCTCATCATGGATGATGAAGAAACCATCAGGGAACTTGCCGCCGGCATGCTGGAACATCTGGGCTACCAGGTCAAGACCTGCAGCGCCGGAGACCAGGCGGTGAGACTCTACAGGGAGGCCGGGGAATCCGGGAAACCGTTCCTTGCGGCCATCATGGACCTCACCATACCTGCCGGCATGGGTGGCAAAGAGGCCGCCCGGCTGATACTCGCCTATGACCCCTGCGCGCGGCTCATCGTCTCCAGCGGCTACTCGAACGACCCGATCATGGCCCGGCATGCAGATTTCGGTTTCTGCGCCGCCGTCGTCAAGCCCTACAGCTGTGCCGACATCCAGCAGGCGCTGGAATCAGCTTCGGCGCCGGCCGGCCGGGGCTAGGCGGGAATCCGGCAATGGCACGATCTTGACTCAGGGCTTTAGACGAAAAAGGGGCTGAAGTAAAGGGGACCACCCTTTCTTTCAGCCCTTCTGGTAGGCAGTCCCGGTCCAGTTCCCGCTCACTTTTCCCAGAGCTCCTTAAGCCGGCTTTTGCGGCCGCAGCCGTCATGGTACATCTGGTAGCGCTGGGGGTTCTTCTTGTAATACTGGTGATGATACTCTTCGGCGGGATAGAATTCCCCGGCGGCGAGGATCTCGGTGACTATGGCCCGGCCTAGCGGCCGGGAAGCTTCCAGTTCGCGCCGGGACTCCTCGGCGGCCTGCTTCTGCTCCGGGGTCGTGTAGAAAATGGCGCTTCGATACTGGCTTCCGAAGTCGCAGAACTGGCGGTTCCTGGTGGTCGGGTCGATATTGCGCCAGAAGACCGCTAAAAGCTCCCGATACCCTACCCGCTCCGGATCAAAGAGAATCCGCACCGCCTCGGCGTGACCGGACTCGCCGGTCGATACCTCCTGATAACTCGGGTCCCGCGTCTTGCCGCCGGTGTAACCCGGGGTGACGGAGATGACACCCGCCATCCGGTCAAAAACCGGCTCCATGCACCAGAAGCAGCCGCCGGCAAAGACCGCCGTCTCAACACTCTCCGCAGCCGATGGTTCCATATCCCCCCTTTGATGCTCGATGCACCTGCCCCGCCTCGCGCCTTCCGTCTTAGGGCGGCGGCTTCTCCTCTGCCTCTCCTGGCGGAGGTCCTCATCCAGTAACGGCGATTACCTCCTCGTAGGTGGTGATCCCCTCCAGCATCTTTCTGATGGCAAGCTCCCTGAGCGGAACCATGCCGTCGCGCCTGGCGACCGCCTGCAGATTCGCGAGGTCAAGCCGCTCCGAGACGGCGGCCTTCACCCCCTCGTTCACGTCCAGCACCTCGAAGATCCCCGTTCGCCCCTTGTAGCCGGTACCCCGGCACTCCCCGCACCCCTCGCCAAACCAGACCGGCCCGGCCGTCTTTACTCCCAGATACTCGAGCTCGTCGCCGGAGAGCTGACGCGCGCGCTTGCAGGCGGGACAGATCTTTCGCAAGAGCCTCTGGGCGATGATGCCGATCACCGTCGAGCAGATCAGAAAAGGCGGCACCCCGAGATCGAGGAGCCGCGTGATGGAGGAGGGAGCGTCATTGGTGTGCAGCGTGGAGAGCACCAGGTGCCCGGTGAGCGCCGCCTGCACGGCGTTCTCCGCCGTCTCGCGATCCCGGATCTCTCCGATCATGATGATGTCCGGGTCCTGGCGCAGGATATTTCTCATAACGTTGTCGAAGGTGACGCCGATCGCCGTCTGTACCCCGACCTGGTTGAACTCCTCCATCACCATCTCGATCGGGTCCTCGACGGTGACTATGTTCACCTCGGGTGAGGAGAGGTTTCTGAGCGAGGAATAGAGCGTAGTGGTTTTGCCGCTGCCAGTCGGCCCGGTCACCAGGATGATGCCGTTCGGCCTGCGTATGAAGGAGCTGTAGAGCTGATACTCGCGCGGGTAGAATCCTATCTGATCGAGCTCCTGCATCAATACGTCCGGATCGAAGATCCTGATCACAACCTTCTCGCCGAAGGCGACCGGGAGCGTGGAGACGCGCAGCTCGATCTCCTTTGCCTGATGGGTGGTCTTGATCCTGCCGTCCTGCGGGCGCCTCTTCTCGGCCAGGTCCATCCGGGAGAGCATCTTGATGCGGGAGACCATCGGGGCGTGCAGTTGCTTTGGAAGCGCGTGCACGTTGTGCAGCACCCCGTCCACCCGCAGGCGTACCAGTGACTTCTCCCTCTTAGGCTCGATATGGACGTCGCTTGCGCGCTGGTCGAAGGCGTACTGCAGCAGGAACTCGACAGCAGAGATGATGTTGCGGTCGGTCCCCTCTATCTCGTGCCCCACCTTCATGCGGACGAACTGCTCCAGGTTCCCGAGGTCCACCCCGTTTCCGACCTCGTTCTCCGCCGCCTGGACCGAGGCGCGGAACCCGAAGAACTCCCTCAGGATCTTCAGTATGTCGCTTCGGGAGGCCAGGACCCGCTGGAACTCCATCCTTTTGACGCTCTGGAGCTCCTCGATCACCTCGTCGTTGAAGGGGTCGGCGACGGCCAGGGTGACCACCCCGGCAGAAAAGGCAACCGGCACGATCAGGTGCTTCAAAGCGAACGGCCGGGAGATATGCGCCGTCACGAGCTCCAGGTCGAGCTTCATCGGGTTGATCTTCAGGTACGGCAGTCCGGCCGCGGCCGCCAGCGTCTCGGTAATGGCGTCCTCGGTCAAGAGCCTGCCGCCGGAGCCGGGTATCTCCAGGTTCAAGGAGGCGATTACCTCGGCCGGCGAGGCCTTCTCCGGGGTCTGCTGCAGGCGCCTGGAATATCCGGCCTGCTGGGCGGAGGCCAGGCGCTGGGCCTGCGCCTCCCCCCGGGCGGAGAGCTCCTCAAACTGGGAGTCGTCGAGGAGACTCCGCTGCAAAAGGATCTGCGCCAGGTTCTTCAAGGTGACCGTCTTTTTCTTATGCATGCGACTCCCACTTTCTCATTACCCGGTTGGTCGGAGTATCAGCGAGAAGCCAAGCAATGTCAAGGGGCTCTGACGTTGACTTTACCTGCGCCGTGGATATCATTAGATGTGCATGAAGGGCCCTTTCCAGCCCGCGCTTTGTCACGAGCCCCACCCTATAGGAGGTACACCATGTTTGAGCTTTTCGAGAAGGCTGCCCTGACCGCACTTGGCGTAGCGTCGCTCACCCAGAAAAAGGCGGAGGAGATGCTGCAGGAAATGAAGGCGCGCTACAAGATGAGCGAGGAGGAGGGGAAGGCCTTCCTCGATCGGCTCCAGGAGATAGCCCGGGCCGGGAGGGAGCGCACCACCGAGATGGTGGAGTCCGAGGTGAAGCGGACACTGGACCGGATCGGCATGGTACCGCGCGAGGAATTCGACAGGCTGGAGCGGCGCGTCCGGGCGCTCGAGGCGCTGCAGGCGCAAGATGAAGAGCCGGGGACTGAATGCTGAGGATCATTCAGCTTAATCGCAACGTCAGAAGCATCAGGCGCTACCGGCAGATCATCACGGTCCTGGCAGGTTACGGCCTAGGCCACCTGCTGGAATACCTGAACCTCTCCCAGGTGGTGGCGGTATCCCGCCGTCTGCTGCGCCGCTCCGCCACCAAGGCGGCCCACCTCTCCCCCCCGCAGCGGCTCCGGCTCGCCATGGAGGAGCTCGGTCCCACCTTCATCAAACTAGGACAGCTCCTATCCACCCGCGCAGACATCATCCCGCCCGCCTTCGTCCAGGAGTTCGCGCACCTGCAGGACAACGTCCCCTCCATCCATTTCAGCGAGATCACCGCCCAGATCGAGCGCGAGCTCGGCACGCCGGTCGCTGCACGTTTCTCGCAGTTGGACCGCGAGCCGGTTGCCGCCGCTTCCATTGCACAGGTGCACCGGGCCAGGCTCATTTCGGGGGAGGATGTGGTGGTGAAGGTGCGCCGCCCAGGGGTCACCGAGGCGGTGGAGACCGACATCGACATCCTGATGGGGGTAGCACTGCTGCTGGAGCGCCACATGCCCAGAAGCGACATCTACGACCCGGTCGCCGTGGTGCGCGAGTTCGCCTACACCATACGGCGAGAAATGGACCTCTCCCGCGAAGGGCACGCCATCGAGCGGATCCAGGGGAACTTCCGGGGTGACCAGACCCTCTACTTTCCGCGGGTCTACTGGGAAGCGACGGCCAAAGGGGTACTCACCATCGAGTACGTGAACGGCATCAAGGTGAGCAACCTGCGCGCCATCGAGGCGGCCGGACTCGACCGGCGCGAGATAGCGCGCCGCGGCGCCGTCGCCTTCCTGAAGATGGTGCTGGAGCACGGCTTTTTCCACGGCGACCCCCATCCCGGCAACGTGATGATCCTGCCGGACAACGTGATCTGCCTGCTCGATTTCGGCATGGTGGGAAGGCTCGACCCGGGGGTCAAGCGCTACCTGACCGACCTGCTCTCCGCCGTCACCAAAAAGGATGTGGATGAACTGGCCGACACCATCATCGGCGCCGGCGAGATCAGCGAGACCATCAACCTGAACGCGCTGAAAAAGGGGCTCGCCGACTTCATCGACAGCTACTTCGACATACCGCTGAAGGAGATCGAGGTCGGGCGCATGCTGCTTGAGTTCATCGACCTGGTCTCCACCCACCGGATCAAGGTCCATCCCGACCTGACCATGCTGGTGAAGGTGCTGGTCGTGGTGGAGGGGATGGGGAGGGAGCTCGACCCGCAGTTCGACATGGTCGGGCACCTGCGCCCTTTCCTGAAACAGGCCCTGCGGGAGAAGCACTCGCCGGGACGGCTCAAAAAGGAGATGGAACAGGGGCTGGAAGCCTACCTCACGCTGGCGCGAAACCTGCCGCGCGACCTTAAGGAGGTGCTGAACAAGATCAACCGGAACAGGTTCCGCATCGATCTGGAACACAGGGGGCTGGACCGGTTCAGCCGCGAGCTGGACCGCTCCGCGAACCGCCTCTGCCTGAGTCTCATCATAGCCGCGCTGCTGATCGGCTCATCCATCGCCATGCAGACCACCCGGGGCCCCCTGCTCTGGGGTCTTCCCGCCTTCGCCTTCTTCGGCTTCACCTGTGCCGGCCTGGTGGGGATCCTCTGGATGATCGCCATACTGCGCTCGGGCAGGCTCTGACTGTTGCACAATCGCCACACCGGCGTTGCTTTTCCACCACACGCCCGCCTTGCCGGGCCCGCGCCGGAGGCACCCGCCGTGCTGCAGCCCGCGACGCTGCACGCTTTTTTCCAATGAGCGCCGCGCACCCCTGTTGGCCCGTTCCTTGCTAGATAGTCCGCATACTGATTAAATGCGGCAGGGAGCACGCCATGATATTTCAACAAACCTTGGGGAACAAAGCAAAATTCAGCGGCATCGGCCTGCACACGGGGAAACTGATCACCCTTACGCTGCGTCCGGCCGAGGCCGGGACCGGCATAGTCTTTCACCGGGTCGACCTCGCCCCCGCCGTCTCCATCGAGGCGCGCGCGGCCAACGTCGTCAGCACCAGACTCTCAACCACCATCGGGCGCGGCGATGCCAGCGTCTCCACTATAGAACACCTGATGGCCGCCCTCTACGGCTGCGGCATAGACAACGCGCACGTGGACATCAACGGTCCCGAGGTTCCTATCATGGACGGCAGTGCGGCCCCTTTCGTAGCAGGGATCGTCAAGGCCGGCGGCAAGGGGTGCGGCAAGGCGCGTAAATATCTGGTTGTGAAAAAACCGGTCACCGTGGTCGAGGGGGACAAGAAGATTTCCATCATCCCCTCGCGCCACTACAAGATCTCCTTCGACATGCAGTTTGCGCATCCCGCGGTGAGAAACCAGTCCAGATCGATGCTCTTCACGCAGGCAGTCTTCGCCGAGGAGTACGCGGCCGCCAGGACCTTCGGCTTTCTGGCCGAGGTGGAAACGCTGAAGGCGCACGGCCTGGCGCTGGGCGGCTCGCTCGAGAACGCGGTGGTGATCGGCGACGACGGGGTTCTGAACGAGGAGGGGCTCCGGTTCCCGGACGAGTTCGTGCGCCACAAGATCCTCGACTCGGTGGGCGACCTGGCACTGGCCGGGCACCGGCTGATAGGGCACGTGAAATCCGCCAAGTCCGGGCACGACCTGAACCACAAGCTGGTCACCGAACTGCTCAAACGCCCGGACTGCTTCGCCCTGGTCGAGCTCACCCCGCAGCCCTCCAGTGCACCGTTCAACCTCTCCCTGCCGGAATTCACCTGGCTCGAGGCCTAGAGAAGGCTGCAGTGACAGCTATTGCCATCTCCCGAAACAGCCCCTCATGAAGGGGCTGTTTTTTTGTCCGCCCGGCCGCGTCACCCCCCTTGAATTCCCCCTCCCTTTCGTATAGAGTGTGCTGATGCCGACCACGCCAGATCAGGGGAACACCGCCCCGCCAAGAGCCGGATCCGATCTCCCCCCCGCCGAGCTTCGAAAGAGAAAACGCGAAGCGGTCATCATCTGCGTCTCGCTTTTGAGCATACTGCTTTTGACCTCCGTCGAGATACACCTGTCGCGCCTCAACTCCGGGGTGCCGATGGTGAGTAACATCACCATCTTCGGCATCATCAACATCATCATCCTGCTCATCATCCTGCTCGTCTACCTGGTGTTCAGAAACATCGCCAAGCTCTTTTTGGAGCGGCGCAAGAACGCCCCGGGGGCGCGCCTGCGCACAAAGCTGGTGCTCGCCTTTGTCACCTTGTCGCTCGTCCCCACCATGCTGCTCTTTTTCGTCTCGGCAGGCTTCATCAACAACAGCATCCAGAACTGGTTCAACGCGCAGGTGGAGAACTCGCTGAACGAGTCGATGGAGGTGGCCCAGACCTACTACAAGAGCTCGGCGGCCAACGCGCTTTACTACGGCCAGCAGATCAGCGACGCGATCAAGGAGCGAAAGCTCTTGAACGAGGAGAACCTGCCGCAGTTGAAGGCGCTCGTGCGCCAGAAGCAAAAGGAGTACAACCTGGGGGCGGTGGAGGTGTTCTCCGCCCAGCGCGAAGAGCTGATACGGGCGGCCAACCCGAAACTCCCGCTCGGCGAGTTCACCAATCCCTCCTCGGAGGACATCAACGTGGGGCTCGCCGGCCAACAGCTGACGCGGGTGAACGCCATCGGCAAGGCGGACCTGATCAGGGGGATCGTACCGATCCGATCGACCTGGAACGACCGGGATGTGGTCGGGGTCATCGTGGTCAATTACTACGTCCCCTACTCCCTGGTTGCCAAGATGCGTGAGATTTCAGCTTCCTACCACGAGTTCCGGCAGTTAAAGATCATGAAGAACCCGATCGCCACCGGTTACATACTGACCCTTTTCCTGATCACCATGGTGATCGTCTTTCTCGCCGTCTGGTTCGGCGTCTACCTGGCCCGCAGCCTCACCATACCGATCCAGGAGCTGGCCTATGCGACCCGGCAGGTGGCTGAAGGGAACCTGGACGTGCACCTGGGGGAGTCAGGGCATGACGAAATCGGCATGCTGATCACCTCGTTTAACAGGATGACCCAGGACCTGAGGGAAAACCAGCTGGCACTGCAGCTCACCAACGAAGAGCTGCAAAAGAGCAACCTGGAACTGGAGCAGCGGCGCCGCTACATGGAGGCGGTACTGGAAAACGTCACCGCCGGCATCATCTCGGTCGACAAGAACGGCCTTTTGACCACCGTGAACAAGTCCGCTGAAAAGCTGCTCCTCATCAACATGGACAGGGTAGCGGGGCTCAATTTTAGGGAGGTGCTCCGTCCGGAACACCTTGACATCGTCAAAGGACTCCTGCGGGACATGGTGCTCTCCAAGCAGGACTCCATCACCAGACAGGTGGTGATCCCCATGCGCGACGCGGAGCTCACCCTGCTCACCAACCTGACCGTGCTAAAGGACGAGAACGACGTCTTCATGGGGATGGTGGTGGTGCTGGACGATTTGACCAGCCTGATCAAGGCGCAGCGGATGGCGGCCTGGCGCGAGGTGGCCAGAAGGATCGCCCACGAGATCAAGAACCCGCTCACCCCCATCCAGCTCTCGGCCGAGCGCCTGCGCAAGCGCTTCCTGTCCCGCTTCGAGGGGGAGGAAAAGGTGTTCGACGAATGCACGGCGATGATCATCAAGTCGGTCGACGAGCTGAAGGGGTTGGTGGATGAATTCTCCAACTTCGCCCGCATGCCGGCCTCGGTCCCGACCTCCAACAACCTGAACGAGATCCTGAAGGAGGCGCTCACCCTCTACGTGGAGGCGCACCGCCGGATCCGCTTCACCCTGAACACCGACGACGGCATCCCCGCCATCCTGCTGGACCGGGACCAGATCAAGAGGGTGCTGATAAACCTGCTGGACAACGCAGTCGCCTCCATTGAGGGGGAGGGGGAGATCGAGCTCTCCAGCTCCTACGACAAGGAACTGAAGATGGCCACCTTCTGCGTTTCCGATTCCGGCCACGGCATTGCTCCGGAGGACCGTCCGCGACTCTTCGAGCCGTACTTCTCCAGGAAAAAGAGCGGCACCGGCCTGGGCCTTGCCATCGTGAATACCATCATAACCGACCACCACGGCTTCATCAGGGCGAAGGAGAACTCCCCGAAGGGGAGCAGGTTCATAATCGAGCTCCCCGCCGACGCCGCCTGAGCATACACTGAAAAACCGGAAGCGAACCTATGCAGTTTAAATCGAAAAGAGCCTGGCTTCTGCCGCTTCTGGCGACCGCCGTCTCCGTCGTGGTCCTCGGGGCAAGCCTGCTGCCGAGGTTCCTGGACCTGGACACCTACAAGAAGGAGATCGCGAGCCAGGTAAAAAGCGCCCTGAAGCGGGATCTGCAGTACCAAACCGGCCACTTTTCGCTCCGCTTCGGCCCCTCTTTCAGCTTTCACGGGGTCACCATCAAGGAGAAGGACGGCCTCGGCGATCTTGTCAAGGCGGAGCGCCTCACCCTCAGGATCGCGATCCTGCCGCTTTTCCGCAGGGAGCTCGTGCTGGCGCGCATGCAGCTTGACCACCCGGTGCTGCGACTCTCCCGCGACCGCGAGGGGGTTTTCAACATCAGCGACCTTCTGAGCGCCCCCACCGGCGGGACCTCCCCCGGCATCAGAGGGGTCCAGCTCAAGAAGGCCCATATCGTCTTCACCGACCTGGCCGTCTCCAGGACGCCGCTGGTGACCGAGCTGTCCGAGGCAGACCTCTACCTTAGCCGGGTCACCCGCGGCGAGGATTGCGACTTCAAGCTCTCCGGTCTGCTTGGCGCCGGAGCGGCCAAGGTGCCGGTTTTCCTGGCCGGTGTGGCCAGGCTTCCGGCAGCCGGCGCGCCCCTTACCGAGAGCGATCTGACCGGCAGGGTCCGCATCGCCCCCCTGGACGCCGGGCACTTCTGGCCCTATTACAGCCGCTATGTCCCCTTCAAAAGCCTCTCCGGGCAACTTGGGCTGGAGGCGACCTTCAAGGGGCGACCGACCGCCTTCAAGACAAAGGGGGAGTTCCAGGTCACCGGGCTTAACCTCGACTACCCGCAGGTGTTCCACGCAAGGCTCACCCCCAGATCGCTGCAGGGCGCCTTCGTGCTCGAATTGACCGACCGCGACCTGGAGATAAGCACACTGAAGGTGAACCTGGACGGGCTCACCCTGCAGGGGAGCTGCCGGCTCTCCGATCTCCACTCAAAAGACCTGCGCATTACGGCCAAGGCCTCCACCAACAGCTTTAACCTCAAGAATTTCCGCCAGTACATCCCCTACGGCATCATCGTAAAGGGAACCGCCGACTTCATCGAGCAGAAGATCGCCGGCGGTATCTACCGGCTCGACCAAGGAAGCCTGGACGGCCGGGTGAGCCAGATCCTCCATATGGAGCGCGGCGAGAACTACAACATCCTCTCCATCCGGGCTCACGTCGAGGAGGGGACGGTCGCCTACGGGTCCGGCATCCCTGCCTTTTCAAACATTAAGGGCGAGCTCGAGCTGGCGGGGAAAGACTTCAACCTGAAGGGGATGACCGCCAGATTCGGCAGCTCGCCGCTGGCCCTGGAGGGGCGCATCGCTGGCTACCCGCTCCACGAGCCGAGCCGCTACCTCTTCTCGGCCAACCTTCGCCCAAGACAGCCGGAGGCTGCCTGGCTTTTGTGGCAGGGGCGCGGCGAGAAACTCGCCCTATCCGACGGCTCCACCATGAGGCTTTCCGGAGAGGGGACCACCTCGCTTTACAATCTCGCGGGCGACTGGGACCTCACCGCCAGCTCCTACTCCTACCCCGACCTGATCGCCAAGCCGCTCGCGCGACCGAACACCCTTTCCTTCCAGGGTACTTTTGGCGAGCAGGAATTCCGGCTGTCCTCCCTCAACTACAACCTTGCGCCACTCTCGCTCTTCGCTACCGCGCTCAGCCGCTACCAGGGGGCAGTCAGCCTCGATGTGAAGACAAACCAGTTCCAGCTAGCTGAAATCGCGCCTCTTTTTCCTGCCGCCAGGAAGTATCAGCCTGCAGGGAGAATGCAGGCACAGCTGCGGGGGGCCGGGGCTGGACTTGACCGTCTGGACTGGGGCGGGAGTGTCGCTCTCTCCGGCGTCTCCTTCAAGGCGGGGAAAAAGATCAAGCCGGTGACCGCGGTAAACGGCAGCATCCGCATCAGCGGCGAGGAACTGGAAAGCTCGCAATTCTCAGCCAGATTAGGCAGCTCCACCATCAACGGCCGGGGCACCCTGAGCGGCTTCAAGTCTCCCTCCTTTGCCGTCTCCTTCTCCTCGCCGTCACTCGACCTGGCGGACCTTGGGTTAGACCCGGGCCCGGCCCCGGTGCACGCGGAAAAGGTGCAGGGAACCCTCTCCTACAGCAAGGACAACCTGCAGATCAGCTCGCTCTCAGGCACCTTGGGAAAAAGCGTGCTGCAGATCAAAGGGAGCGTCCAGAACCTGCAACGCCCGCTGATCGAGCTCTCGGTCAACTCCCCGCACCTGGAACTGGAGGATATCACCCCCATCTTCAGCGGCTCCTCGACAGGCGGCACCCCCTTCACCATGAAGGCGAACCTGGTCGCGACCGAGGGGAGGGCGCATGGTATCGCCTTCCAAAAGTTCAGGAGCGTGGTCATGCTGGAGGACAAGATCCTTTACCTGCAGCCCTTCGACTTCTCCAGCATGGGCGGGGAGGTATCCGGCAGGATGCGCGTGGACTTCGGCTCCGGAGCTCCCCGCTACCAGGTGAACTGCAATATGCAACAGATCTCGGCCGAACGGCTCATGCGCTCGCTCGGGGTGAAAAAGCAGGAAATGACAGGGAGACTCTCCCTGCAGGGGGAGCTTTCGGCCAAAGGGGAGAGCGCGGCCGAGTTCCGCAAAACCGCGCTCGGCGCGGTCAAGCTGAAGGTGGAGCAGGGGAGCATCAGGAAGTTTTCCACCCTCTCCAAGATCTTCTCCATCCTCAACGTCTCACAGCTCTTCAAATTCCAGCTGCCGGACATGGTGTCGGGCGGCATGCCCTACAATAAGATCTCCGGCGATTTCGCCATCAGGGACGGCATCGCCTCCACCCAGAACCTGTTTCTGGACGGCGACGCCATCAACCTGTCCGCCGTCGGCAAGCTGGATCTGGTGAGAAACCAGCTCGACCTGAACATCGGAGTGCAGCCGCTACAGACGGTGGACAAGGTGGTAAACCGGATCCCCATCGTCGGCTGGATCCTGACCGGCAAGGACCGCTCGTTCATCACCACTTACTTCGAGGCAAAGGGGCCGATAGAGGACCCGCAGGTGACAGCAGTGCCGGTAAAATCGCTGGCCAAAGGCGTGCTGAATATCTTCAAGAGGGTCTTTCAACTTCCGGGGCGTCTGGTGACGGACACCGGCGAGGTGATGATCGGCAACTAGCACCGGTAGGCCATCACGCGCCTGTGTCTTTGTCGCCGGCGGCTCCCACGCCGGGATTAACGGCATTAAATCCCTGCGGCACTTTTTTATTGTAAAGGTAGCAAAAGTTATGTTATTTTGATCACCGGTTAATCTTGAAATTACCCAACGCGGAGGAAACTGTGAAGAAGATTTTAGTAGTCATGTTGGCAATTGTTGCTGTGGCGGCTGCCGGCTGCAAGAAAAAGGAAGAAGCACCCCAGGCTATAGCCCCCGAGGCGGCACCCTCGTCCCAGATGCCGGCACAGGCTCCCGGCGGCGGCGACCCCCATGCAGGCCTGAAGCCGCAGGAAATCAAGCCCGGCGCAGGACACAAGGGGAAGGTCCTGGAAACGATGGATTCCGGCGGCTACACGTACGTGCAGATTGACGAGAACGGCGAGAAACTGTGGGTTGCGGCAATGCAGACCCCGGTCAAAGTGGGCGACACGGTTGAATTCCCCGACGCACCGCCGATGATCAATTTCCAGAGCAAGACTCTCAAGCGTACCTTCGAGAAGATCATCTTCGCACCCGGCCTGGCTGTCAACAAGTAAGCTCCCGGTAAAACGATGCAGGTGAAAAGAAAAGGGTGCGACCGTAGTAACGGCCGCACCCCTTTTTTTGTCCGTCCATCAGGCATCCCCGCCTCGTGCCCCCCCAGCCGCTGCCAGCCCCTCCAGGGCCGTCCCGTCAGCAGGGTCTAGGTCGAGTGCCTCCCTGAAATAAGTCCTTGCCGAGCCCCGTTCACCTGCCGCCAGGGCGATTTCGCCGAGAGCCAGGAGCGCCGGCAGATGTCGCGGCACCAGCCGCAAGAGCTCCAGATAGGCGGCCCGGGCGGACGGCAGATCACCCAACCTTGCCTGGATTGCCCCCAGCAGCAGATAACCCCAGGGATTTTCCGGCTCCGAGCGCACCATTGCCCGGTACAGATCCAGGGCTCCCCCCCAATCCCCCTGCGCCTCCAGCGCCTCGGCGCAAAGCATCTCGGTCACAAAGCAGTACCCCAGCAGCTGACGCTGGCGAGCAAATTCCTGCTGGCTGTAGCGCCCCTTGCTCCCAGCCCTGGCCAGCGCCTTCAGGATGGCAAGCCGCGCGCGTTCCACGAAGGGGTCCTTCCGCACCAAAAACCCCTCGCCCCGCTCCTGCTCGAAAAGAGCGGCAGGGACCGTTTCCGCACGCACCGCCTTGGCAAAGAGCTGGGTCCCCGGGTAGTAGACAAGCGGAGAGACCTGACCGTCCTGCGGCCGGATCCGGTCGATCAGCCGCACGGTCTGCTGCAGGTCGTCCTCCCCTTCTCCGGGTATGCCGGTGATGAGATAGACCGAGAGGTTGATGCCCACCCGCCGCACGGCGGCGGCGGCCCGCTCCACGTTGGCCGGCAGGATCCGCTTGCCGAGCACCTTGAGCATGGCGGCCGAGCCCGACTCGACCCCGAACTGAATGCATTCGCAGCCGGCCCGCTTCATGGCGACCAGCATCTCCTCGTCCACTGCAGTGACGCGTGACTGGCAGTTCCAGAGGATCCGGAGTTTTTCCTCCTCCAAAAGCCGGCAGATCTCCAGCACACGGCCCCGGTCAGCCGTGAAGGTGTCGTCGCGAAAGGAAAAATAGAGGAGCCCGAAGCGCTCCTTCAACAGCCGTATTTCCTCTACGACGGAGCGTGGCGAGCGAAAGCGCACCCCCCGGCCCCAAAAGAGCGGGGACGAGCAGAAAAGGCAGCTTGCCGGGCAGCCGCGCGAGGTGATGACGAATTCGAGCTGGCGCCGGTAGTCGACTCCGATCGACTGGCCGGGCTCGGCTCCGGCCAAGGGGAGGAGGTCCAGGTCGGCGATCGGGGGACGGGGCGCACCCTTTACCCCTCTTCCCCCCTTCCGGTAGGCGATGCCGGCCACCCCGGACAGCTCTTCCTTGTTCGCCAGCTTGTCCAGCAGTTCAACAAAGGTAACCTCGCCTTCGCCGAGCACCACGGCATCGATCTCCGAGTGGCCGTCCAAAAGCTCCAGACAGGCGTGGGTCGCGTGAGGCCCGCCCAAAACTACAAAGCAGCCGGGATCAAGCTCCTTGGCGAGACGGGCAAGCCGTAAAGACTCCACCCTGTTGTGGGTGAACTGCGAGATGCCTAGCACCCCGGGCCGAAACCTCTTCACTATCCGCCGTACCCGGTCCCAGGAAAGGCCGGAGAGGTTGGCGAGGGTCGTCTGGTGCCCGGCCTGGCGAAGCACCGCATCCAGGTAGAGGAGCCCGGCCGGCAGCAGCGAGGTGAACGGGTCGTCTGCCCCTTCGGGATGTGATTTGTATGTCAGCAGGACTTTCATCTTCACTCATAAAAAAAGATCCGGCCAGAGGCCGGATCTTTTGAAGTATTGCCGTGCCAGGGGCCGGCCGCTAGTTTCTTTGGGTCAGGTCGAGCGCGTCTTCCTGGATGGTGTAGTCAGAGTTATCCTCTTCCACACCCGCCATCAGGTCGTCCAGTTGCAAGGCAGTCGGGCCACGCTTGGATACACGCTTGGCCCCCAGGTACCTGGAGCGGTAGTAGTCGGTATCCATGGAAGAGACCACCACCCTTCCCCCCCGGGAGGAGGCGTGGATCATCATGTTGTTCCCCAGATAGATCCCTACATGCGAAGCGTCGTTGCGGTAGGTGCTGAAGAAGATCAGGTCGCCCTTCTGCAGGTCGCCTTGAGCCACTACACTTCCCACTTCGAACTGCTCACGCGCTGTGCGTGGCAGCGGCACCGCCTGCTTGCGGAACACGGTCTGCACGAAGGCGGAGCAGTCGATGCCGCCCGAAGAGTTCCCCCCGAAACTGTAAGGGGTGTCGAGCAGATCGTAGGCGGATTTCTGAATCCCCTTGAATCCCACCTTGAGCTCGGTGCTTTTTTTCAGGTCAACCGAAGGTTCCCCCCCAAGCTCTGACTGCAGGCTGTACTCATTTTCCTTTTCGGAGAAGAAATCGTTGTGACGCAGGTGCAATCGCCTGGCCACCTTGGGCCGGTTTTCATCCTCCTGTGCGCGTTCCCTCAGCACGAGGAGCTTCCCTGCCTTGACCCTACTGCTGCGCAGGCCGTTCAACCGCTTCAACTCCGAAACAGATACGCCGGTCTTCCGGGAGACCCGCGACAGTGTCTCGCTCTTCTTCACCCTGTAGACAGAGGCGCCGGCCGAAGCGGGTGCGGCGGCCACGGTCCGGGGAGGTATCACCAAAAGCTGCCGCGGCTTGAGGCTGTTTCTGACCAGGTTGTTGGCGGACTTTAGTTCCTGGACGCTGACGTGGTATTTCTTGGAGAGGCTGTAGACGGTTTCGTTCTTTTTTACGCGATGAGTTTTGGCGGCAAGGGCCAGGGAAGGAAAGGTAAGAATGATGATACATAAGGTTAATAGCTTTAGGCTACTTATCATGAATCCTCCTTCGATGTTTTACAAAAAATAACAGGTGCGATGTTTAATATAACAAACGGCTTTAATTGTCAAGCTTAATGATCTTCCAGGGGAGCCCTGCAGGGAAATTTAGCTTTAAAAATCAATGGGTTCCGTAAATGTTAGCGCCCCTTCGCCCCCTCCTTCTGCGTCTTGCGTTCGGCCGTTACCCGCACGGTGGTGCGCCCCATGCTGGCAACCACAATGCCAGGCGGCAGATTGATCTCTTCCTTCCTGATCTGGATGCTGTTCCCACCCTCCTTCACCCTGGAGAGATCGATATCGACCACGATATCCAGCTGTTTTGGGGAGGCAACCAGGTTGGAAAAGGCCTTCAACTGCAGCTCCACCTCGTCCGGATAGCTGCGGGTAAGGGTAAGGGTAGCCGGCAGGTTGTGGAACATGACGGGGGCGGTGACTGTAAGTATCTCCCCCTGCCTGAAGGTGATTAAAAACCAGCTGACGATGACGACAGCCAGGATGGCGAGCTTCGGCCAGAAGTTCGCTATCAGCCGGGACTTGAAGCCGACCCGCTGCGCCTGATGAGAAAGCGGGAGCAGCAGGGAGGTCAGCCTTTCGTGGAGCTGCGCCGCAGAACTGACGGTCTCCAGCTCACCGGCGAGCGACAGGGAGACCTCGCCGCGTTCCTCCGAAACCACGACGATGACCGCGTCAGTGCGCTCCGACAGCCCGAGCCCGGCGCGGTGCCGGGTGCCCAGGTGCTGGGGCACCTCGGTGCTCACCGAGAGCGGCAGGTGACAGGAGGCGAGCGCCACCCTGCCGTCCTTTATCAGGACGGCACCGTCGTGCAGCGGAGAGACCGGCAGAAAGATGCTGGTGATCAGCTGCCCGCTTACCAGGCTGTCGAGCGGGACGCCGTGCAGTATACACTCATCCAGCAGTTCCTCGCGCTGGAAGACCACCAGGGCGCCGGTGCGCTGGGCCGCGAGGGCGAAGATGGTCGCCGAGAACTCCAAAAGATCCACCCGCACCCCGGTCTCCTGCCGGTCGAACAGGTTACGCAGCAGGCTGAGCCGGTAGAGAGCCTGCCGGATCTCTGCCTGGAACACCACGATCAAAAGGACCAGCAGAACGGTCCCCAACTCCTGGAGGATCCAGCTGGTCATGAACAGGCCGAGGTTCTTGGTGACGAAGTAGATGACACCGAGAAAGAGCAGGCCGAGCACGACCTGAAGCGCCTTGGAATTTTTGAACCAGCTGTAGAGCTGGTAGACCAGGAAGGCCATGATGAGGATATCGGCTATGTCCTGGGGGCGAAAATGCGGGAGCACGCTCATGTCTCCTCTGGCGATGACTGACGCTTGAGCGGCTCTGCAAAGAGCCGATACGGGCAGGGCAAAGGGAATTTGCCGTTTTTACTGGCAAGCAGCGCCGCTTTATGCTAAAAAACAAGCCTCTAGCGGCTGCGGCCTGCGCGAAGGGCTCAAAATTTATAGCATTTCATGCATTAAAAAGGTAGGAAAATATGTACACACTGTCTGAAAAGGGTGAACGCATACGCGCCATGTTCGGGACTATCGCCCCGCGCTACGACCTTTTGAACAGGCTGCTTTCGCTCGGAATCGACCGACGCTGGCGCCGCTTTGCAGTCGGCAAGATCGGCCTATGCGGGCCGGGCCGGGTGCTCGACGTGGCGACCGGCACAGGCGACGTCGCCCTGGAGATCGCCGCCCAGACCCCCGCCTCGGTCAGCATCGTGGGGGTCGACTTCTGCAAGGAGATGGTCGATCTCGGGCGCGTGAAGGTGGAAGGGTCGCGCCATGCCGACAGGATCACCCTGCAGGTAGCTCCATGCGAGGAGATTCCCTTCGACGACCTGAGCTTCGACGCGGCCACCATCTCCTTCGGCATCAGGAACGTGGTAGACCGGATCAAGGGGCTCTCCGAGATGCGCCGTGTCCTCAAAGAGGGGGGCAAGATCGTCATCCTGGAATTCTCCACCCCGACCTCGCCGCTCTTCAGATCGCTCTACCACTTCTACTTCCTGAAGATGCTCCCCGTGATCGGCGGCGCCTTCTCCAGATTCAGCGCCTACCGCTATCTCCCCGACTCCGTGCTGGAATTCCCCTCCCGCGAGGCTTTCAAGGGGATGATGACCGAGGTCGGCTTCCGGGACGTGCAGCATTTCGACCTGACCGGCGGCATCGCCACCGTCTATCTCGGCACCCGTTAGGCACGCACCGGCCTCAGGCCTTGCAGAAGAGCACCCTGGCCACCGGGGCCTCCTGCGAGAGATCCTCCTCGTAAAGGAGTGTGCGGCCGGCATAAGCTGAAAAAAACTGCCTAAGCTCGCCCGGTTGCAGCAGGAACTCCCTGGTATGCACCCCCTGCAGATTCGGCGCATCCAGGAGGGTCTCCATGACAATCACCCCGCCCGGGGCAAGGGAGCCGACCATGGAGGGCAAAAGCGGCCTGAGCAGGAAGTTGAAATCGATGATCAGGTCGTAGACTTCCCGCAGCCGGTATTCTTCCAGGTCGGCCGCTATGAAATCCACCAGCACCCCAAGCTTAGCCGCACGCCGCTTCCCCCTTTCCAGCCCCCGCGGCGAGATGTCGACCGCATCGACCAGGAAGCCGTTTTGCGCCAGGAAGATGCTGTTTCTCCCCTCCCCGCAGGCGATATCCAGCGCCCTCCTCCCGGTGACCAGCGAGCATACCAACTCCAGACAGTCGGCGAGAAACTTCGACGGCGCCAGGGAGAACAGATAGTCGTCCCCGCCGTAGCGCCCGTCCCATTTGATGCGATCCGCTTCCATCAATTCCCCCTACCCGCCAATTGGTACCCTTCATCCTCTATTCATGCCGCCAGTTTCCGAATTTTGCCGTCAGAAGTCAAGCATCCCGTCGAACCCCAGCCGGTTGCTCCCCCGGGGTCGGACTGTCCGCTTCGACAAGTTGGACGTATTCTGTCACACCCCCCTGCTATACCATAGAAAAACCAAGGGAGGTGCATCATGATTTACCTTACCAACGACCTGCTTGACCAGGCTGTTTATTTCGAACTGCGCAGCCAAGAGCCGCACAGAAAAGGAGTCGAGAGCATCTACTTTGGCCTCTTGGGCAACGGGGTGCACGAGGTGGCGGTAACACTGAAAAAAAGCCGCGGCGGCGTGGAGGTCGCCTTCGGCAGGAGCGAGTTGTTCAGCTTCGTCGAGGAAGATAGCATGCGCCGGATGCTCGGCGAGGTGATAAGAGCAAAGAAGACGTTGCACTAAGAAGGTCAAGCCGCCTTTAAAGCCGCCGGGGCAGATTGCTGTCGCGCCATTCATCTCCCACAGTGAGAGCCCCACGCGGCCAAAGGAGAGCGAGGAGGTGCCTGACCGTTCGCGCGGTCGGTACAGCTGGCCGTTAGGCAACCTCAGTAAATGAGCAGCTACCTACCACGACAAGAACGCCCGCGGCCCACGACGGCAAGGGCGTCCCTTTTTTTTGAGATCACCGCTGCCAGGCTCAACTTCCCACTCGACAAAATGAGTCTTTTGCAATATATTCGGCCATACTGTATACAGTTTTTCCTGGCCGGGCTCCCCCGGCAAGGCACTGATACCAGCATGTCACTCATCATCCCCAAAAAAGGAGAAGAGAATCGATGGCAACTCCAGAGTTCAAGTACCAGGACACTTTTCCGCTCGGGCCCGACAGCACCAGATACCGCCTGATCCCGGACTCACAGAAGTACGTAACGGTTGCCAACTTCGACGGACAGGAAGTCCTCAGGGTCTCCCCCGAAGCGCTCGCCATCGCGGCAAACACTTCGATGAAGGACCTCTCCTTCCTTTTGCGTGCCGAGCACAACGAACAGGTGGCTAAGATCCTCGCCGACCCGGAGGCCTCGCAAAACGACAAGGGGGTGGCGCTTGCCTTCCTCAGAAACGCGGAAGTCGCGGCCCGCTTCGAACTGCCGGTCTGTCAGGACACCGGCACCGCCATCGTGATGGGCAAAAAGGGGCAGCAGGTCTGGACCGGCGTCAAGGACGAAGAGTACCTCTCCCGCGGCGTATACAAGACCTATACGGAGGAAAACCTGCGCTACTCGCAGACGGTGGCGCTCGACATGTACGAGGAGATCAACACCGGGACCAACCTGCCGGCCCAGATCGACCTTTATGCCACCCAGGGGATGGAGTACAAGTTCCTCTTCATGGCCAAGGGGGGCGGCTCCGCCAACAAAACCTACCTGTACCAGGAGACCAAGGCGCTCCTTAACCCGGACAGCCTGGTAAAGTTTCTCGTCCAGAAGATGAAGACCCTGGGGACCGCGGCCTGTCCCCCCTACCACCTCGCCTTCGCGATCGGGGGCACCAGCGCCGAGAGCTGCCTTAAGACCGTGAAACTCGCCAGCACCAAGTACCTGGACGCGCTCCCCACCTCCGGCAACGATGGCGGCCAGGCGTTTCGCGATCTGGAACTCGAGGAAAAACTCCTGAAGGCGGCGCAGGAAAGCGGTATCGGCGCCCAGTTCGGCGGCAAGTACTTCTGTCACGACGTCCGCATCGTCCGCCTGCCGCGTCATGGCGCCTCCTGCCCGGTCGGTATGGGAGTTTCCTGTTCGGCGGACCGCAACATCAAGGCAAAGATCAACAAGGAAGGGATCTGGATCGAGCAGATGGACGAAAACCCGGGGCGTCTGATTCCGGACAAATACCGCGGCAAGCACGAGCACGGCGTCAGGATCGACCTCAACAGGCCGATGAAGGAAATGCTCGCCGAACTAAGCAAGCATCCGGTCTCCACGCCGCTGCTGCTGTCGGGGACCATCGTGGTGGGACGAGACATCGCCCATGCGAAGTTCAAGGAGATCCTCGACTCGGGCAAGCCGCTCCCGGAATACCTGAAGAACCACCCGATCTACTACGCGGGTCCGGCCAAAACCCCGCAAGGGAAGGCTTCCGGCTCCTTCGGCCCGACCACCGCAGGGCGGATGGACTCCTACGTAGACCTGCTGCAGGAAAACGGCGGTTCGCTGATCATGATCGCCAAGGGGAACCGCAGTCCGCAGGTAACCGAGGCCTGCCAGAAGCACGGCGGCTTTTATCTCGGATCCATCGGCGGCCCCGCCGCCATCCTCGCCGAGGAGAACATCAAAAAAGTGGAATGCATCGATTACCCGGAACTCGGCATGGAGGCGGTCTGGAAGATAGAAGTGGTGGACTTCCCGGCCTTCATCCTGGTGGATGACAAGGGGAACGATTTCTTCAAGCAGCTGGGCGTATAGAAAGAAAGATGTCCTGCAGCAAAAAGCCCCCGGTGTCTGCACCGGGGGCTTTTTGCTGTTTCAGCGGGTAAAGCGCGGCCGAACTCCGCGGCTACATGTAGACCATCACCCGGAAGGTGATCCTGCCGTCCATGGTGGTGAAGGGAATGGTGACCCCCTTGCACTGAACGCTCATGCTGCCGTCCTTGGCGGCTGAGGATTGCTCGGGAGGGTCAACGATCGGCTGAATGCGCCCGGAGACGACCAGCGGCAGCCCGAGGGCGACGTTGCCGTACTGTTCATGATATTTGGTCTTGAAGACGCCGGCGATGTTGTTGGTCACCTCTCCGACCGCATCGTTCACCGAGTCGTCGTCCGCCTCCTCCAGCATCAGAAGCTCCTTGGCGATCTGGTCGGCAGATGCCCTCTCGGTGGCGAACAGTATGTAGCCGACCCGGTCGCCGGCGACTCCGACGATGCCGACCACGTCACTGCGCATGGGGTTGATCTTCTTCTCCACCTTCCCGGCAAAAATGTCGGTGTCCATATAGCTCTTGAAGGTGTCCTGGGTGGCCGACATGATGGTGAACATGATCTCTTCAAAGCTAATGCTGCTCAAATGATCCTCCGGGTAATGCAAAGAGTATGGAAGCTGCGGCATGATAGCAGCGCGATCGGGAGAAGAAGCGGGGTCCCTGCCAGCCTGTGCCTGCTGACCGGGGTTACGCTCGTCCATGCCCGACACAGGTAACATATCGGCAGCAGCACGGTGATCTTGAGCGTTCAGGCAAAAATTCTGGAAAAGCGGGTTACAGTCCGGTCAGTTCCTGAATTTTCAACTCCAGGTCATCCCCATTCACTCGCACGACCCCCTTCTCCTCCTCGGTCCTGATCACCCCCTCCGAGATCCATACCTTGACCCGCTCTTCTTCCAGTCCGAATTTAGCGACCGCTTCATCGATGGTGTACCACGTTTTTGATACCAGCATGATCTGCCCCCTTTGGTCAGTGGATGTTGCATATAAACGGGGAAGCCCGGCGGCCGAAGGGGAGACTTCCCCGGCCTTTTCTCCCATGAGACCAGCAGGCGGTTCATCGACACCCCCCGTGCAGCCAGATGGCTTCCCTCTCAAGATCCTGCTGCAGGTGCTCCAGCCTTGCCTAAAGCATCTTTTGGCTCGCATCCCACCGATGCATGGTACCTCTCCTGCTTTTAATGTCAAGGGAAACCGCCGGCTGCCAGCTGTCGGGATTCCCGCGTCCGCACGTAAAAAAAGGAGCGGCCCGATCGGCCCTCCCTGTGCATCGACACCGGCAAAACCGCCGCTATCTTTTTCTGTACTTCTCGAGGGCCTTCTGGAAGCGCTGCTCATCGAAACCTTTAACTATCTCCGCGTCGTCCCCGATAACGATGATCGGCACCCCCTGGCTTTTGTATCTGCCAGTGACCAGTTCCATCGCCTCGCTGTCAAGTTCCACATCCCGGTTGATGAACGGTATGTTGTTCTTGGTGAAGTACTCCTTGGCCTTCTTGCAGTGCGGACACCACGAGGTGGAGAAGAGAACGATCTTCGGATAGTTCTTGGCCTGCGTCCCCTGCTGGGAGAGCGAACTCTGGGGCAGTTTTTCCGCAAAACAAAAAGAAAACGTGAGAAAAACGACCAGAAAGGCTGCTGTAATTAACCGCATATTACTCCCCCTTTGACTGCTGATTTTGCTTCCTGCCGGCAACCACGAGTTGCCGCCTGACCAGCTTGAAGCTGAGCGGCTTCGGGTTTCCCGGCCGTCTAACCTTAAGCACCACCTGCGTGCCGGCCCGCCCCCGCAAGCGGCGCTCAACCATCTCCTTGAAGTCGCTGCCAAGGGTGGAGGTGCCATCGATCCGCGTGATGACGTCTCCGGCCCGGATGCCTGCCAGCTGCGCCGGGCCTCCCAAAACGAGCTGCTTCACCACGATACTGCCGTCCGCCCTGGGCATGCCGTCGACGCCGACCCCGCCGAATACGCCGGCCTGGCCCGCACCCCATCCGGAAGCAGCGGAGAGGACCATGAAAACTAGGAGTGTAAAGGATAATTTCATCATAGCAAGCTAAGGTATACGAAGGCCGCCGCCCCTGTCAACTATGCTTTTGCCGTGGCAATCGCCGTGTGCTATAAATAGCGGAGGTAAACTCAAGCGGAGTAGCTGACATGACAATAAGAACCAGGATTAAACAGGCCCTGGCCGACGGCCGGCCCGGTAAGGAGTTGCTTCTCAAGGGGTGGGCCAGAACCGTCCGCAGCGGCAAGGGGGTGACCTTCATCTCGCTTAACGACGGATCCTCGCTGGCCGGCATCCAGGTGGTGGCGGAGCCGGAACTTCCAAACTACGCGCAAGTGGCAGCGCTTGGCACCGGCTGCGCGCTCGCCGTCACCGGCGTCCTGCAGTCCTCGCCCGCCGCCGGCCAGGCCTTGGAAATGAAGGCGCTCGCAGTTGACATCGTCGGGGAGGCCGACCAGGACTACCCGATGCAAAAGAAGCGGCACAGCTTCGAGTATCTGCGCAGCATCGCCCACCTGAGGCTTCGCAGCAACACCTTTGGCGCCGTCTTCAGGGTACGCTCGGCCCTCGCGCAGGAGGTGCACCGCTTCTTTGCCGAGCAGGGTTTTCTCTACGTGCACACCCCGATCATCACGGCCAACGACTGCGAGGGGGCGGGAGAGCTCTTTCGCGTCACCACGCTCGATCCGGCGCACCCGCCTCTGACAGGCGGGGAGGTGGACTTCTCCAGCGACTTCTTCGGCAAGGCCACCGCCCTCACGGTGAGCGGCCAGCTGGAAGGGGAACTGTTCGCCCAGGCCTTTTCCGACATATACACCTTCGGCCCGACCTTCCGGGCCGAAAATTCCAACACGGCCCGCCACGCGGCCGAGTTCTGGATGATCGAGCCGGAGATGGCCTTTGCCGACCTGAATGATGACGCGAAGCTGGCGGAAACCTTTTTAAAGAGACTCTGCACCTTTGCCCTGAACAGCTGCGACGAGGACATGGGGTTCTTCAACGCCCAGATCGACAAGGGTCTGATCGCGAGGATCGAGGCGGTGGCGAAAGCCTCTTTCGCGCGCATGGAATACGGCGAGGCGATCGAGCGGCTCCAGAGGGCTCCGGTCTCCTTCCAGTTCCCGGTGCAATGGGGGCTCGACCTGCAGTCCGAGCACGAGCGCTACCTGACCGAGCAGGTGGTTGGGGGGCCGGTGTTCATCGTAAATTACCCGAAGGCGATCAAGGCCTTCTACATGAGGGCAAACGACGACGACAAGACCGTTGCGGCCATGGACCTGCTGGTCCCGAAGGTAGGCGAAATCATCGGCGGGAGCCAGCGCGAGGAGAGGCTCGACCGGCTGACTGAGCGCATGGTGGAAGGCGGCGTCGATCCGCAGGGACTCTCCTGGTACCTGGACACCAGGCGCTGGGGCTCCACGCCCCATGCGGGCTTCGGTCTCGGCTTCGAGAGGCTTCTCATGTACCTGACCGGCATGGAAAACATCAGAGACGTCATCCCTTTCCCGAGGACGCCAAGACATGCCGAATTCTGAGAGATAGCCTATGAGAGAGGCGCCTGCCCTTTAACTCTCAAAGCAACCGAGCGCCAGGACTTTATCCCGCTAGAACAGAGGGAGCCGGTGGCGTGAGATGCCTGCCACTTCTCATAAGATCAGGGTTGTCGGTTCACTGTTCGGTTTAAGGAAAACGGTGGCGGGGGTCATGTTAACTGGATCTCAGGGGGGAGTCCGGGAAAAGCAGGATTACCACACCTCGGATCAAGGAGTTGCCAAAGGCCAGTAGCTCCCGCCTACCAGCATGGCGGATATTCTCCCGACCTTGACCTTGGTGGTCATCATCAACGGGATGCGCAGGCTGTCATCGGTAAGCCAGACCGTCATATCTCCGCTGCGGGGGAAGAATCCTTCCGCCTTTAGCAGCGGCTTTACCACGATGGCCTTGAAGGTCCCGAGCGGCGTGCGGACCTCTTCCCGCCTCAGCACTTTCACCTCGGCACTCCAGAGCCTCTTGCAGTCATAGATGTCGACGAATACCGATTTCCCCGGCACGAGGTCCAGCGAGCGGACATAGTAGACGGAGGAGAGGCTGTCGAAGGTCCTGGTGCTTATGGAGTCGGTCTTCCCGGTCTTCTTCAGCAAATCCTTTGATTCTACTGTCAGCTTCTGCGTGTCGAAGCGCGCCTCCTTCAGGGCGCGGTATTTCCCCTCGTGGATATTCTTGCGAAAGTACCTGGGCGCAGCGAAGCGGTCGACCCCGCCGCGGGTCAGCACAGACTGCGCGCGGTCGTCGATCGCGAAGAACGGGTTCAGTAAATCCGAAGAGCGGGTGGTCGAGACGATGTGAAGTTCATTCCCCCTGGCAGTCAGCTCATGCACGGCGGTGGCTGCCTTGAGACCGGTCCAGCTGACATCGTAGACGAGCCTTTCAGGTACGGTGAGGGCTGCAGCGGGCAAGACGGACAGGAACACCAGTGCGGCGCAAAGTGCTATACGGGCGGGCTTTTTCATTGCTACAGCTTACAACTTATGCGGCTTTGTTTTCAAGAGGAAACCCGGCCGGCGAGCGGACAGCCGAAGGCAGGCAGAAGATCAGGCGCCGCCGCTCTTGGTGATCATTATGACGCCGATGGCGACCAGGGCGGTGCCGGCCCAGCGCAGCGGACTCACCACCTCGTGCAGGAAGTACTGGGACAAGAAGGCGACCAGGACGTAGTTGAGCGCCTGCATGGGGAGCGCCACGGAGAGGTCCTCCCAGGAAAGGACGGCGAGCCAGAGAAGAAAGAACACAGTCAGCATGGCGGTCCCCGCGATCAGCTTCGGCGAGGTTAGCGCCTGCATGGCCACGTTCATTATCCCCCTCATGTTCATGGCCGAGATGTCACCCAGCTCCTTCATGCCGCGGGCCAGCAACAGATCCCCGATGGTCCCCGCGATCACCGCTATCAGCATTACCACAGATGTCTTATACATTGTCTTTCCCCTCACCACGGTAGTTTCTCAGGCGGATGCCGAGCCGGACCAGTTTTTCAGCCACCTGAGGGCTGGTCAGGGCCGCCAGTTCCTCGTCATGTCGATAAGCAGGCATCCAGCGGTCGAGTTCGGCGCAGGGCCGGCAACCGGGGTGGAAATAGATTTCGGTGAGCCCCTCCCCCACCCTGTCGAGCGCCTGCAGCAGGTAACCCTCGGTCATGCGCCCGGAGTTCAAAAGCCCCTTCACCTCGGCGGCATAACGGATGCCGAGCCGGTCGAGCCGGCTTCGGCAACGCCTGGCAAGCGAAGCAAAGATGAAGGCGTCGGCGCATTTCCCCAGCACCCGTTGCCGGTCTGCAGCAAGGTTTGCGGCGAGATTCTCCCGCGAGAGCCGAAAGCTCTCGATCCCGTACTTCGGCATCAGCTCGCACAGGATGTCGAAGACGACCGGGTGCATGTGGATATTCAGATGGCCGTCCAGATGGCTCAGCTTGATCCCTGCCTGCAGGCACTTCACGATCTGCGCCTCGATCTCCAGGTGGAGCCTTCTCCTGAGCGGTTTCAGAAAGTAATAGCGAAGGCCGGCCAGCACCGGGTCGTTGCCGAAATCGCGGTTCGCATCGACCAGAGCAGGAAAACCCTGCGCTTCCAGCAAAGCGCGCCCCTGCACCAGCGTCAGGTGCAGCCCCACCTGCAGGCCGGGGTTTTCTCCGGCAAGCGTCACCGCCTCCTGAAAGGCGCCTCCCCCCGCCATCAGCGAGGCACTGGTAAGGATCCCCCGCTGCCAGGCCGCGATGATGCCGCGGTTGGCACCGCTGGAGAGTCCGAAGTCGTCGGCGTTTACGATCAGCTCTTTCATGGATCCAGCACCTTTCCCGCCGGCGGCCAGCCGAGCTACATCTTGGTCAGTTTGCGCTTCTTCATGTAATCCAGGTACTGGGCCCCTTCCTTCAGGAGCTTTTTGCGCACTCCGGAATCCATCAGCATGCTGAAGATGCTTCTAGCGATATAGCGGGGACGGAAATAAAACTTCTTGTAGAAGAGCTCCACCGCGTCGAAGATCTCCTGGTTGGAGAGCCCGGGGTAGTTGATGACGCACTTCTGGTGGCCGGTCGCGTCCAGGAAGCTGTCCGAGGAGATCCACCCCTCTTTTTTGGCCAGCTCGTAAAACTCGGTGCCGGGGTACGGCGAGGCGAGCGAGACCTGGATGGAGGTGAGATTGAGCATGATCGCGAAGTCTATGGTCTCCCTGATGGTCTCCCGGGTCTCGCCGGGGAGACCCATGATGAAGGCGCCATGAATGGTGATGCCGAGTTTCTGGCAGTTGCGGGTAAACTCCAGCGCCTGCGCCTTGCTGACCCCTTTCTTGATGTTCTTCAGGATCTGTTCGTTGCCCGACTCATAGCCGACCACCACATGGTGCATGCCCGCGTCCCGCATCTCCTTCAGCGTGTCGTAGTCGCAGTTCGCGCGGCTGTTGACCACCCAGGAGACCTTCAGCGGCTTGAGCAGGCGTGCCACGGCTACTGCATGCTTTTTGTCAGCGGTAAAGGTGTCGTCGTCGAAGGAGATCTCCTTTACCTGCGGCAGGTTCTCCTTGATCCAGCGCACCTCCTCGAAGACGTTCTGAGGGCTCCTGGTCCTCATCACGCGCCCGGAAAAGGTCTGGGGCCACAGGCAATAGATGCAGCGCGACGGGCAGCCGCGGCTCGAGTAGATCGAGACGTAGGGGTGCCTGAAATGGGGAATCACGTACTCCTCGATCGGGAGATCTCTCAGATATATCTGGCTTGAGAAGGGGAGGCTGTCCAGATCGGTGATGGGGGGGCGGTCCCTGGTATGGACGACCGAGTCCCCCTCAAGGAAACTGATGCCGTCCACCTGCGCGAAGGGTATCCCCTCGCAAAGCTCTTTGGTCGAATAATCGAACTCGCCGCGGCAGACGATGTCTACCGCACCCTTGGCAAAGCGCAGCGTCTCCTCCGGCAGGACGCTCACGTGCGGCCCGGTCAGTACTGTCAAGGTAGCCGGGTTTTGCTCCTTAATGCGGCGGGCGGTCTCCACGTCGAGGGCGAGGGTCGGGGTGGAGGTGTACATCACCACCATGTCGTAGCCTTTTGCTATCTCCAGACAGGCGGCCAGGTCGAGCTTCTGCACGGGAGCGTCCACCACCCGCGAGCCGGGAATCATGCCGGCCGGATAGGTGAGCCAGCCGGGAAACCAGAAGGAGGTCACCTCGCGGGAGGCCTGATAGCGCGCGCCGGCGCCTCCGTCGAAATCGTCGAAAGTCGGCGGGTTCAGAAATAGCGGCTTCATAGGCTTGCTCCCTCCAGGGTCATGTCTAAAGAAAAAACAATCTGTCACAATAAGACCGCGATCATTTTTTGTCAAGACCAAAGCCCCGCAACCTTTGGCGTTGCAGCGTCATTGCAGCTCTGTTAAAGTGCGGCTCTTAAGGGAAAGGAGCCTTAGATCAATGGAGAGAAACTGCCTGGGTGTCGTAGCTGCCATGCCGCAGGAGATCGCACCGCTTTTGCGGCGGCTCACGGGATACCGCAGGGAAACCTTCGGCGGCTTCCACCTGTACCGGTGTGTGCTGCAGGGGATCCCCGTGGTGCTGGTGGAGTCGGGGATGGGACAAAAGCACGCCGCCGCGGCGACTAAGGCGCTCATCTCCCATGCCGCGCCGAGCCTCATCGTAAACTTCGGCTTCGCCGGAGCCGTGCAGCCCGGCCTCGGGGTCGGTGAGATGGTCATCGCCGAGCGGGTGCTCCTGCTGGAGCAGGGGCGCCTTGCTAGAGCAACCCAGCCAGACCAGCGGCTTTTTGATCAGGTGCTGGAGGCTTGCGCCGCCGCTGCCTTGACCCTTCACCGGGGCACCTTCATTACCGCTGCAGGCATCATGAACAAGAAAGAGGTGGCGGGACTGTTGCCGTCCGGCATGCCGCATCCGGTGCTGGAGATGGAAACGGCCGCGGTGCTGCTGGAGGCCGGGCAGTCCGGGATACCGGTGGTGGCGATCAGGGGGATAAGCGATGCGGCAGAGGATGAGCTTGGATTTTCTCTGGAAGAGTTCTGCGATGTGCAGCTCCGCATCAGCCCGGCGCGCGTCCTTCGCTGCATTGCGGCAAAGCCCTGGATCATACCGCAGCTGGTGAAGCTCTCGGGGAGTTCGAAAAAGGCGGGGAAGAAGCTGGCGCTTTACGCTGAACTGGCCCTGAAGACGCTGGGGACGGAGAGGCGGGACTAGGGAATGGTAAATAGAACAGGGGCGACCGGCAAACGGGGCTGACCGTCGCCCCAGTTCCAGTCCCCGACTAATCGATACTGTCCGAGAATCGCGCGCAGATCTCGCCCTTCAGGTAGGACTCCGCCTCGGCAGCGGTGGCAAAGGTGAGCACCCGGGCGGCCACCTCACGCGCTGCGGCCATCGTGCAGCGGCGCAGGATCTTTTTCACCCGGGGAATGGAGACCGCGTTCATGGAAAGCTCGTCGAAGCCTAGGCCCAGCAGGATCGGCAGGTACTCAGGCTCTCCGGCCATCTCGCCGCAGATGCAGGCATCGATTCCGGCTGCGTGGGCGGCGTCCACCACCATCTTCAGCGAGCGGAGCACCGCCGGATGCAGAGGCTCGTAAAGCGAGCAGAGGTGCTCGTTGGTGCGGTCGATAGCGAGCGAGTACTGGATCAAGTCGTTTGTCCCGACGCTGAAGAAATCCACCTCAGCCGCCAGCAGGTCGGCTATGACCACGGCCGAGGGAATCTCGATCATGATGCCGACCGCTAGCTTCTCGTCGAAGGGATGCACCCCGCGCAGCTCCGACTTTGCCTGCTCGAAGAGCGCCTTTGCCGCCCGCACCTCGGCCACGCCCGACACCATCGGGAAGAAGAGGCGGACCTCCCCGTAGACGCTGGCCCGAAGGATCGCCCTCAGCTGCGCCTTGAACGCCTCCGGCTGGCGCAGTGAGAGCCTGATCGCCCTCACCCCCAGGGCCGGGTTCATCTCGTCGGAGAGGTCGAGATCGGTCAGGCACTTGTCGCCGCCTATGTCGAGGGTCCTGATGGTCACCTGGTGAGGCGCCATCGACTTGACGATCGCCGCATACGCCTCGAACTGCTCCTCTTCGTCCGGAAGCGTCTCCCTGTTCAGGAAGAGCATTTCGGTACGATACAGCCCGATCCCCTCGCCTCCGTGCCTGTTGATGGAGGAGACCTCTTCGATAAACTCGACATTTCCTTTCAGCCGCATCCGGTGCCCGTCCAGGGTGACGGCGGGTAGATCGCGCAGCTTCAGCAACTCCTGTTCCACGTATTCGTAGCGCTGCTTTCTCTGCAGGTAGTCCCGAAACGCCTCCTGGTCCGGGTTGATGATCACCACGCCGGTGGCGCCGTCCATGATCACCATCTCGCCGTCCGCGACCTCGCCGGTGATCCGCTCAAGACCTACCACCGCGGGGACCTCGAAGGCCCGCGCCAGTATCGCCGAGTGCGAGGTCTTCCCGCCGATATCGGTGATGAAGCCGATCACCTTGCTCTTGTCGATCTGCAGGATGTCCGCAGGTGAGAGGTCGTGCGCGACCACAATCACCTTGTTACCGTCGATCTGGGAGATCGGCTCCTGCCGCTCGCCTGCCATGGTGCGCAGCACCCGCTCGACGACCGTCTCCACATCGTTGCCGCGCTCGCGCAGGTAGTCGTCCTCGACCCCGGCGAAGAAGGACTTGAAGCGGGTGAGCGTCCTCTTCAGCGCCCCTTCCGCATTGATGCCGAGCTGCTCTATGTACTGGGTCGTCTCGCCGACCAGCATGGTGTCGTCCAGAAGCATCAGGTGCGCGTCGATCACGCAGAGGTGCTCGGGCCCGTGGGTCACGGCGAGCTGGTCCTTCAGGGAAGCGAGTTCGCCCTTGGCCCGCTCGATCGCCTTGGAGAGGCGGCAAAGCTCCTCAGGAATCTGCTCGGCCGGCACGATAATCTCGGTCACCGCCATCCGGCGCCGCTCCGCGATGCGAACCTGCCCGATGGCGATTCCCGCAGAGGCACCGATTCCCTTCAGCTGTCTTGAGTCACTCTTCTCCAAAACCATTCCGGATCAGCTCCCCGATTGCGGCGAACGCCTCGGCGTCGTCCTCGCCTTCGACCTTCAACACGACGCTGCTCCCCTTTGCCGCGGCCAGCATCATGATCCCCATGATGCTCTTGCCGTTCACCTCGACACCCTCGCGCTCGATTCTCACCTCCGAGGCGAAACGACTTGCCGTCTTCACCAGGAGCGCTGATGCCCTGGCGTGCAGCCCCAGCTTGTTAGGTATGACAAATTGCCCTTCAATCATATTGCTGTCCCAGGTCGCCTGACCCGTCCCCCGACTCATTTCTTTAGATAGTCACCGGCCACGGAAATCCCTTCCCTGCCGCTTTCCTTGAGCTTCAGGGCCAGTTCGCACACGCTAGCGCGCTCGCGGTCCTGCGTGAAGCGTATCAGCATCGGGAGGTTCACCCCGGTCAGCACTTCCACCCGCCCCTCCTCCAGAAAGGAGATGCTCATGTTGGAAGGGGTGCCGCCGAACATGTCGGTCATGATGATGGCGCCGTCTCCCGAAACCCGGGCCACCGCCTCCTTGATGGAGGCCATCACAGTGACCGCCGAGGCATCCGGGTCGATGCCGACCGCCTCGGCAAGCTCCAGCTTGCCTACTATCATCTCGGCCGCGGCCAAAAGCTCGCTTGCCACCCCGGCATGAGTTACCAAAAGCAATCCTATCATCCAAGCCCCTTCTCGATATCCCTATGGGTAATTTTGATGTTCACGTTTCTTTGCTTCAGGTACTGGAAAAGCTCTTCGGCAATGGCGACAGAGCGGTGCCTGCCGCCGGTACAGCCGATCGACACAGAGAGATACGATTTTCCCTCCCTGCGGTAGGCCGGCAGCAAAAACTCCAGCATGTCCCTGAAGCGCTCCACAAAGACCCGGGTCTCCTTCTGGCCAAGCACATAATCCCGCACACCCTGGTCCAGACCCGAAAACGGGCGCAGCGCCGGGACGAAGTAGGGGTTGGGGAGAAACCTTACGTCCATGACCAGGTCCGACTCCAGCGGCAGCCCGTAGCGAAAGCCGAAGGACTGCAGGTTCACCTGCATCTCCAGCGCCGCCTCGCGCCCCTTGATGCTGGAGATCACCACCTCTTTCAGGCGGTGCACGTTCATCTCCGAGGTGTCGATGATGGCGGTGGCGATGCGCCTCAAGCCCGCCAGTTGGTCCCGCTCGAAGCGGATCCCCTCCGGTACGCTTGCCCCCTCGAGCGCCGGATGGCGGCGCCTGGTCTCGGAGAAACGGCGGATCAGCACCTCGTCGGTGGCGTCGAAATAAAAGATCTTCAAGCTGTGCCCGGCCTGGGAAATGCTCTGAAAGACCTCGTCGTACCCCTTGATGAAGTCGCGGCTGCGGATGTCCATCACCAGCGCCACGTCCATGATGTCTTCCCGGGAGTGCTCCACCAGCTCGATGAAGGTGGCTATCAGCGAGACGGGGAGGTTGTCCAGGCAGAAGAATCCCTCGTCCTCCAGGGCACGCACCGCGGTCGACTTCCCCGACCCCGAAAGACCGGTTATGATGACGATGCGCATGCTACTCCACCTCGTTGCCCAGGGGGCGGAACTCCATGCGAGCCAGGAGCTTCTCGTGGAACTCCCGCGCCGAATGGTAACCCATCCCCTTCAGCAGGAAGTTCCTGGCGGCCACCTCGATGATGGAGGTGAGGTTTCTCCCGGGGCGGACCGGTATCTTCAGATGCGGCAGGTCCACCCCGAGGATGGTCTGCACCTGGTCGTCGATTCCGAGCCGCTCGTATTCCTGGTTCGCGTCCCACTCCATGAGTTCCAGCACCATGTCGATGATCTTCTTCTCCCGAATGGAGGAGACGCCGTAGAGGTCCTTCACGTTGATAATGCCAAGGCCGCGAATCTCCATGTGGTACTGGATCGATTCCCCCGCCTGTCCGACCAGCGCCGCCGGCATCTTTTTCTTTATGTGCACGACGTCGTCGGCCACCAGCCTGTGGCCGCGGATCACCAGGTCGAGGGCGCACTCGCTCTTGCCTATCCCGCTCTTGCCGAGCAAAAGCACACCTACGCCGAGCACGTCCACCAAGACCCCGTGAATGTGGGTCGAGGGGAGCAGGCTCTCCTCCAGGAACTTTGTGATGAGGGAGATGAAGGTGGAAGACTGGTGGTGGGTGACGAGCAGCGGGATGCCGGCCGCCTGCGCGGTATCCTTCAGAAACTCGGGTGGATCGAGCCCCTTGGTGACGATGAAGCAGGCGATCGGGAAGCTGCACAGCTTTTCGATGTGCCTGCGCCCAAGCTCTTCCGAGAGCTGCGTCAGGTAGGATATTTCCGTATTACCCAGCACCTGGACCCGGTCAGGGTGCAGGTGCTCCGTGTAACCGGTGAGGGCCAATCCGGGCTTTTGTATGCGGGAACTGAAGAGCCGGTTGCCAAGGCCCGCCTCGCCGCCCAATAGCTGCAGATCCAGGCCGTACGCCTTGTCTTCCAGGAGATCTTTGATGGTGAGGCTCATGCTTGTCAATTGCGTCGACCTTTCCCCCGGTACCGGGAACCCCAGGAGGGGGCGGTATGGGGGGAGGCGCCCCGGGGGGCGCCTCCCTTAGAAGCCGTTCAACGTACAACGTTCTACGTTCGAGGTTCGATACCGACCGTGTTGTCCAACGTAGAACGTAGAACATAGAACGCGTCTTAAACGTTCTCGGGGGCTATCAGACCGTAGTTGCCGTCCTTGCGACGGTAGACCACGTTGATGTTCTCCGTAGACGCCTCGGTGTAGACCAGGAAGTCCTTGTGCAGAAGTTCCATCTGCATGACGGCCTCCTCGACGGACATCGGCTTCATGGAGAAGCTTTTGGTCTTGATGACCACCGGAGACTGGGTCTCCTCGATGCTCTCGGCTTCCACGATGCTTTTTTGCACCTGACGCTCGCGGGCGTCGTTCGGCTTGTGCGCCTTGATGCGCTCCTTGAAACGGCGCAACTGACGCTCGATCTTGTCGGAAACCGCATCGATAGAGGCGTACATGTCGTTGGTCTCTTCGTTCGCCTTGATGGTGATCCCCTTGGCGGTGATGGTCACGTCAGCCATGTGGCGGATCTTTTCCACGGTCAAAAATACCTGGACGACAATCGGCTCGTCGATATATTTCTTCACCCTCTCCAGCTTCTCTTCCGCGTAGCTCTTAAGGGCTTCGCTCGGCTCCATGTGTCTAAATGTCGTGGCTATCTGCATACTAGTACCTCCCTTTATTGTAATACACGCAAAGACCCGCCATTTAGACGGGGTGCTCGCGTTAGAAATGCTTCTTGCGCTCCGAGGACGATCCGATCCGGAGCATTTCGCGGTATTTGGTGACTGTCCGCCTGGCGATCACGATGTTGTGGCCGGAGAGGAGCTCCGCCAGGCGCTGGTCGCTGTAAGGCCGCTTCTGGTCCTCCGCGTCCACCAGCTCCTTGATCTTGCTTTTCACGCTCTCCGAGGCGATGAAGTCCCCCTCACCGGTCGAGATGCCTGAGTTGAAAAAGTACTTCAGCTCGAAGAGCCCCTGGGGGGTCTGCATGTACTTGCTGGTCGTCACCCGGCTGATGGTGGACTCGTGCATGCCGATGTCCTCGGCAATGTCGCGCAGCACCAGAGGCCGCAGATGCTCGATACCGCGGTCCAGGAAATCGCGCTGGAACTTCACGAGGCTCTTCGCCACCTTGAAGATGGTGCGCTGGCGCTGCTGGATGCTCTTGATGAGCCAGATGGCCGAGCGCATCTTCTCGCCGATGTAGTCCTCCGCCTGCTTGTCAACGGCGCGGCTCGCCTTGGCCTCCGGCGAGTAGAGCGGATTGATCCTGAGGTTCGGCATCCCCTCATCGTTCAATACTACCACGTACTCGTCGCCCACCTTGTGCACGAAGATGTCCGCCGAGATGTACTGCACCTCTTCCTGGCCGAAGATGCGGCCCGGCTTAGGATCAAGCTCCGCTATGATCTTCGAGGCGGCCAGGATGTCGTTGACCTCAACCCCGAGCACCTTGGCCGCCTGCTTGTACTTGCGGCTCTCCAGGTCCTTCAGATGGTCCCTGAGGAGCAACTCCACGATGCTCCCCCCCATGCCGAGGCTCGCCACCTGGATCAGCAGGCACTCACGCAGGTCACGGGCTCCCACGCCCACCGGATCGAACTCCTGGATCCGCTTCAGCACGCCTTGCGCCAGAGGGGCCAGCACGCTTTCGGAGAAGCCGTCTGCGGCCTCGGAGAGCTGCTCGCGCGCAGCATCCGCGTCAAGTCCCGACCACTCGAGCATCTCCTCGCGGAAGGGGCTCGCCTGCACGCATGCAGAGGCTACGTCTTCCACTGTGGCCCGCAGGTAGCCATCCTCGTCGATGTTGCCGATGATCTCGGTGCCGACTGCCATCTCACGGTCGGTGAGGCGGGTCAGGCTCAACTGCCAGATCAGGTGGTCGAAAAGGGTTGATTTCTTGGTCAGCAGGTTTTCGAATGAGGGTCGATCCTCGTCGTCGTAGTATTGTTCCCCGGAGCTGTAGTTGTAACCGTCGATGTAGGAGTCCCAGTCAGTCTCGCGCGTCTCCTCGCCTGTCCGCACCTCCTGAAAGTCGCTGGCAGCAGCCTCCGGTTCAATTTCCTTCTCGCGCAGCTCAAGCTGCTCAGGCTCCCGAAGCTCCTCCTGCTCGATCATCTCGTCAAGGATCGGATTCTCCTCCAGTTCCTGACGTACAACGTCCTGCAACTCCAGCCTGGAGAGCTGAAGTAGCTTGATGGCCTGCTGCAACTGGGGGGTCATCACCAGTTGCTGGCTCATTTTCATCTGCTGGCGCATCTCTATAGCCATAAATCCTCTTAATTGCCCTGGAGCCGTTCTACGTTCTACGTTCTACGTTCTACGTTCTACGTTCTACGTTCTACGTTCTACGTTCTACGTTCTACGTTCTACGTTCTACGTTCTACGTTCTACGTTCGGAATTAATCGCGTCCTGTACTCAACTATACAACAAGAAGACACCTCGTGAGAATCCGGTAAACGGCAGCCTTTCAACGTTGAACGTTGAACGTAGAACGTAGAACGTTTTCTAGAGCCTGAACTTGTCTCCCAGGTAGATCTCCCTGGCCTTCTTGCTCTGAGAGATCTGCAGCGGGTCGCCGCACTCAAGCACCTCCCCGGCGCTCATGATGTAAGCCTTGTCGCAGACGCCGAGCGTCTCCCGCACATTGTGGTCCGAGATCAGCACGCCGAGCCCCTTCCCTTTCAGATCTGTGATGACATTCTGGATGTCGATGACGGCGATCGGGTCGATGCCGGCGAACGGTTCATCCAATAGGATGAAGGCCGGTTCGGTGGCGAGCGCGCGGGCTATCTCGACGCGACGCCTCTCCCCGCCGGAGAGCGCATAGCCTAGGCTGGCCGCGATGTGCTCGATGCGGAACTCGCTTAAAAGCTCTTCCACCCGCTCGCGGCGCCTGTTCGGCGCCAGGGGCATGGTCTCCAGTACCGCCAGCAGGTTGTCCCGGACGGTCAGGCGCCTGAACACGGACGGCTCCTGCGGCAGATAACTGATGCCGCGCCTGGCCCGCTGGTACATCGGCAGCTCGGTGATCTGCTCACCATCCAGAAAAACCCGTCCGCTGTCCGGGCGGCAAAGCCCCACCACCATGTAGAAGGTCGTGGTCTTGCCGGCGCCGTTTGGCCCGAGCAGCCCCACCACCTCACCCGAGGAAACCTCGAGATCAACCCCTTTCACCACCATCCGGCCGTTGAACCCTTTCGCCAGCTGCTCGGTGCAGAGGGTGCTACGGTTTAGAGCCGGCATTTTTTCCCCCGGGGTGAATGTCCGCTTCCACCCGGCCGGTTACCACACTTTTCTGCTCGTCCACAAAGTAGGTGATGAGCTTGCCGGAGATCACGTCCTCCCCCTGCATCACCTTCGGCGAACCGTCCAAAACGATACGGGCGCCCTTAGGATCGTATATGGCGTGGCCACCACTCGCCTGGCGGGTCCCCTGCATGATGCGCACGTTGCCAAAGGCCTCCACCCGGGATAGCTCACGCCCGGTCCCGGAGTAACTGATCACCAGCCGGTCCGCATACAGGGTCAGATCGCCCTGCCGGGCCACCACCTTCCCCTCGAAAGTTGCCGTTTTTTTCTCGTTGTCGGCATGAAGCGTGTCTGATTTGACCTTTAAAGGTGCGCGGTTGGCGGGCGGCGCTGCAGCGGATGCGGCTGGAACCAGAGCCAAAAGAAGGAGGCAAACGGAGAGCATCATCCGCATCAGCGGGCTCCCTGCGGACTGTATACTGCGGTTACATCCTTTATCAACTTAACCCTCCGCGTCTGCGTATTAAACACCATGCCAACCCCTTCCAGCTCCATCCCCGCCTCGGTGAAGCGGACGCGCTCTTTTGTTTCAATCTGCGAGCGGGCCGCGACATAGGTCACCCGGGAGGTGTAGAATTCTATCCCCTTGCTGCTTTTCCCATGCACGTTGCCGAACAGGGTCACGTCCCGTTTGCCGTTTTGGTAGTCGGCACGGTCCGCCGTCAACTGAAAATCCCCGCCGGCCGCGTCCCCGGAAAGCAGCAGACGCACACCGGTAAGCGAGGTCAGGTCAGTCTGCTTGTTGTACTCCGCCCGGTCCGCCGAAAGGTCCCAGCGCTTCATCCCTTCCCAGGTCTCGGTATAATGGACCCTCTGCAGAGAGACATCGACCTGCACCGGAAGCTTGGCCACACTCGGCTTAGGGGCATCCCTCTTCTGCATCCGGAAGACGATGGTGGCGATCACTAAAAGCGATGCGAGCACCGCAGCTATGGCGAGAAATCGCCTGATATTATTGAGTTTATGCATGATTTCGCAGCGAAGTATACCATCTTAGAAATTGGCTGTAAAGCCTATTTTGCCAAAACGAGCCGGCTTGGCACAAAGATTGAAAAAGGACGCAAAAAGCGTGCAACGGCGAGGGAATGGACGCTACAGACAGATACAAAGGGAAACATGGAGCAACGGAGCAACGGAGAATCAAAAGGCCAAAACACTCGTTCGAAACGCTTTCCCTGGTAAATTCTTCCAGGTTTGACTCCGTTGCTCCGTTGCTCCGTGTTTCAAATGCCTTTCCTGTCGCTCAATCGAAGGGTCAGCTATGGTATGCCAGGTACCAGGCATAGGTATCTTTAAGCCCCGCCTCAAGATCGATCCGGTGCTGCCAGCCGAGTGCGTGGATCTTCGTCACATCGCAGAGCTTTCGCGGCGTGCCGTCCGGCTTGGATGGGTCGAAGCGGATTTCACCTCTGAAACCGACCACTTGTCCTATCTTTTCCGCCAGCTCCCCAATAGTCAGTTCCTGCCCGCTCCCGATATTGATCGGATCCCACCCCTCGTAGCGCTCCATCAGGAACAGCGAGGCCTGGGCAACGTCGTCCACATGGACGAATTCGCGGTATGGCGTGCCGCTCCCCCAGACCGTGACGCCGGCCTCGCCGGCAATCTTTGCCTCGTGGAACTTCCTGATCAGGGCCGGCAGGACATGAGAGGTGGTGAGGTCGAAGTTATCATTGGGGCCGTACAGATTGGTAGGCATGCCGCATATGAAGCGGGTGCCATACTGGCGGTTGTAGGACTGGCACATCTTGATCCCGGCGATCTTCGCTATGGCGTAAGGCTCGTTGGTAGGCTCCAGCGGCCCGGTCAAAAGCGACTCCTCGCGGATCGGCTGCGGCGCAAGCCTGGGATATATGCAGGAGCTACCCAAAAGCAGGAGCTTGGTCACGCCGTTTTGGTACGAGGCGTGGATCACGTTGTTCTGGATCATCAAGTTGTCGTAGATGAAGTCGGCCGGATAGCTGCTGTTCGCGACGATACCGCCCACCTTGGCCGCCGCCAGGAACACGTAGTCGGGCCGCTCCCGCTGAAAGAAGGAGGCCGTAGCCACTTGATCGCGCAGATCTAGCTCGGAACTGGTCCTGAGGATCAGGTCCTGGTACCCCTCTCCCTCCAACTGCCTGACAATAGCCGAACCGACCAGTCCCCGATGTCCAGCAACATAGATGCGGGCCGTTTTATCCATCGGCTCTCAACTCCCTCTGCGCCATCTCCAGATCCGTGTCGGTCATCATCTCGACGAGGGAGGTGAAACTAGTTTTCGGCTCCCAGCCGAGCTCCCGCTTCGCCTTCGCCGGGTCGCCCAAAAGCAGATCGACCTCAGCCGGCCGGAAGTAGCGAGGGTCGATCTCGATCACCACCTGGCCGCTTGCCTGGTCGATCCCCTTCTCCTGCACCCCCTCGCCCTGCCAGGTCAAGGGCATGCCGAGGCGACGGAACACGAGCTCGGCGAACTCGCGCACGCTGTGGGTTTCCCCGGTCGCGATCACGTAGTCGTCCGGGTGATCCGCCTGCAGCATGCGCCACATCCCCTCGACGTAGTCACCGGCAAAACCCCAGTCCCTCTTGGCCTCGATGTTTCCCAGGTAGAGACGATGCTGCAGGCCGAGCTTGATCCGCGCCGCCGCCCTGGTGATCTTTCTGGTCACGAAGGTCTCGCCGCGACGCGGGGACTCGTGGTTGAAAAGGATCCCGTTGCAGGCGAACATGTCGTAGCTCTCGCGGTAGTTCTGCGTGATATAGAAGGCATAGGCCTTCGCGCAGGCGTAGGGGGAGCGCGGGTAGAAGGGAGTGGTTTCCCGCTGCGGAGTCTCCACAACCTTGCCGTAGAGCTCTGAGGATGAAGCCTGGTAGAAACGGGTGTTCAGCTCCGTCTCGCGGATCGCCTCCAGGATTCTCACCGCGCCGAGCCCGTCAACCTCGCCTGTGTATTCCGGCACGTCGAAGGAGACCCGTACGTGGCTCTGGGCACCCAAGTTGTAGATTTCGTCCGGGCGCAAGTCTCGCAGCAGGCGGTTGATGGAGCTTGCGTCGTTCAAGTCCCCGTAATGAAGAAAGAGCCTGGTGCCGGCCTCATGCGGATCGCGATATATATGGTTGATTCGCCCGGTGTTGAAGGACGAGGAGCGACGTATCATGCCGTGCACCTGGTATCCCTTCTGCAGCAGCAGTTCGGCGAGATAGGAGCCGTCCTGCCCAGTAATGCCCGTGATGAAAGCCTTTTTCATTATTCCCCCATATACGCTGAATTTCAAAAAAGTGGCTGCGGCTGGCGGCACCCGGCGCACCTACCTGCAATTTAAGGAGACGGCTCAAGCGGATCACCCGCAACAGAGAATTTGCAATGATCAAACGAAACCGGATATATTCAAGAAGAGTCCGAGAGTTGAACAAAAGAAAGAGAGATTTACCTCCCCTTCATACCTCATCCCTCGGTGAAACACCTTTGCCGGTGCCAGTGACTTTTGACTTTGCCTCAGTAAGACGCGAGGATCTTATCGATGATCCGACTGGTCGACCGGCCGTCCACGAATTGGACCAGCTCCACCCGACCACCGCCGGCCTCGACCAATTCGCGCCCGACCACCTCCTCGACGCTGTAGTCGGCGCCCTTCACCAGCACGGCCGGGGCGAGCGCCTTGATGACTGCCAGTGGGGTATCCTCGTCGAAGATTACTACAAAGTCGATACAATCAAGTGCCGCAAGGATATGGGCTCGCTCCGATTCCTCGATCAGCGGCCGGTGCTCCCCCTTCAGGCGCCTGACCGAAGCGTCCGAGTTGAGCCCCACGACAAGCAGGTCCCCGAGCCCCCTGGCCTTCTGCAGGTACTTGACGTGCCCCACGTGCAGCAGATCGAAGCAGCCGTTGGTGAAGACCACCTGCTTGCCCCGGGTGCGCTCCTGGGCGATGATGTGGGCGAGGACGTCCAGGTTCTTTATCTTGGAATCCGAGTCCTTCAGGCCATGCCCCACCTCCGCCACGATCTCCTGCGGCGAAACGGTGGAGGTGCCGAGCTTGCCGACGGCGATGCCGGCCGCCACGTTGGCGACCCAGGCCGAGTCGGCATGGCTAAGCCCGCAGGCAAGGCCTAAAGAGAGCACTGAGATCACTGTGTCCCCGGCGCCGGTCACGTCGAAGACCTCGCGCGCCACCGTGGGTATATGGACCGCGGCACCCTGGGCCGGAAAGAGCGACATTCCCGCCTCGCTTCGCGTGATGAGCAGCGCGTCCAGCCCGAGGTCGGCCAAAAGCTTTGCAGCCGCAAGCTCCAGGCCCTCGGGATCGGTGATGGCGATGCCCGAGGCGATCTCCGCCTCCTTGCGGTTGGGAGTGAGCAGGCTCGCCCCGCGGTACTTGCCGTAGTCACTCCCCTTCGGGTCGACCACCACCGGGATGCCAAGGTCCCTTCCCGCCCGGCAGACAGCGGAGAGCACCACCGGGGTGAGCACCCCCTTCAGGTAGTCCGAGACGATGATCACGTCGAAATTGCTGCAGTGAGCAGAAAGGTAGACAAGCAGCGCGGTTTCGCTTGCTTCGCCGATCGCAGCCTTAGTCTCCCTGTCGATCCTGACGATCTGCTGGTTCGCCGCGATCACCCGCGTTTTCTTGCTGGTCCTGCGCTCGGGGTCCTCGAAGAGTCCTTCCAGATCGACCCCCTTCGCCTCGAAGGCATGGCGCAGCAGTGCTCCGTTTTCGTCGGAGCCGATCACCGAGCAGACCGAAACGCTGCAGCCAAGGGCCGCCAGGTTATTGACCACGTTGCCGGCGCCGCCCAGGCGCAGATCCTCGCGGGTCACCTCGACCACCTGTACTGGGGCCTCCGGCGAAATCCGTTCGGCCCTCCCCCAGAGGTACTCGTCCAGCATCAGGTCGCCTATGACCAGGGCGCGCACCGAAGCCGCCTTGGCGAAAAAGGATTCTACCTCTCTTCTTTCCACAAACCCTCCTGAGAATCCGTTCTACGTTCTATGTTCTATGTTCTATGTAGTTTAGCCTTTGCGTGGCGAAGCTTTTAAAAATCTTATAAAACCGTTTAAAACGTTAGTTATTTTCGCACAGCGAGCAATGATAGTTTCGAATGCTTTATTGTCGAAATGACCGATATCCAGCCCTGCGTAGGCAAGGCTCTTCACTTCGGAAACTGAACCACGAGATATGACAAGAAACTGAACAAACTCCCTGTTGCTCCCTCGATCGAAACCTTCTGCAATATTCGACATGACAGAAACTGCAGCCCTCTGTATCTGGTTCTTGTATCCAAAATCCCTACAGCCGGCGAGCAACCTATAAATATCACTTACCAGCAAACGCGCCTCTTTCCAAGAATCTACGTCCTCGAATCTCTCTAATCTCAAGGCTCCCCCCCAAAAGCAATCTTTAATCGCCTTCAACGTAGAACATAGAACGTAGAACCTAGAACGGGTTTTATAGCTTTGGGTGTTAAGGGCTTTAACGTATTTTATCCAGTATTCCTGCTGCAAGTAGCGGGATCATGATCTCATGGTGCCCTGTCACCGAGTAGCCGCGGCTCTCTCCGGAGGTTGGGCGCTTCACCACGTTTAAAAGCGGGCGGTAGTGCTGTTGCATGTCGAAGTTGGCCGTGGTGAAATGATCCACGTGATGGCCGAGGTTCTGCGCTATGGATAGCGCCTTCAGAAAAACCTCGGGAAGCAGCACCGCGCTTCCCACGTTCAGATACACCCCGCCGTCACCGAGCCCAGAGACGACGGAGGTGAAAATCTTGAAGTCGGTGTAGCTCGCGGCGCCGAGCACCGCGCCGTCTGCCGTCGGATGCTGATGGGTGATGTCGGTCCCGATCGCCACGTGCACGGTCACCGGTATCCCCCGCTCCACGCAGGTGGCCATCAAACTCTCCCCACGAAAGGGCAGCTCCCGGTCCAGGATCATCCGTCCCAGCGACTCGCCATGGCCAAGACCAGCCGCGACCCCGCTCTTAAGCGCGGCGTTGATCTGTGCTCCGGTCTCCTCTGCCATCCCGAAGGTGCCGGCGTGCAGCACGGCGCCCACATCCTCGCTGGTGGCGCCGATCAGCGCTATTTCGAAGTCATGGATGGAACCGGCACCGTTCAGTGCGACCGCTGTGATGACGTCCGCCTCGACAAGGGCCTTCAGCACCGGCTGCAGGCCGCACTTGATCACGTGCCCACCCATCGCCATCACCACCGGCTTCCCCTTCTCCCGGGCGGCAACCACGGCGTCTATCACCCTGATCAGCGACTGCGAGCCTAGCTGCTTCGGCAGAGCGGCCAAAAGGCCCGCCACCGTCATGCCGGAGGTAACCGGTGCCGCAAAATCGTCCGCCACGCAGACCTTGTTGTTGCGCTCAGCTATCGGGTAGGTGGTAATGCCTGAAAAATCGAGTGGTGCGTAGTTCATCGTCTGCGTGTCCTTATCTAATCCGAAATAATCAGTGGGTTTTCCGTCGTCAGACCCCGTAAAAACTACGATACCACGTAACGAACCTGGCGATCCCCTCCTCTATGGAGGTCTCCGGCCTGAATCCCACGTCCCGCATCAGATCGTCCACATCGGCATAGGTGGCCGGGACATCCCCCGCCTGGATCGGAAGCAGGTTTTTCTGTGCCGTTTGGCCAAGCGCCGTCTCCAGCACCTCGATGAAGCGCAACAGCTCGACCGGATTGTTGTTGCCGATATTGTAGATCTTGTACGGCGCGTAGCTTGTGCCGGGGTCCGGGCTCTCCCCGTTCCAGGCTGGATTGCCAGCGGGCACATGGTCAAGCACCCGCACGATCCCCTCGACGATGTCGTCCACGAAGGTGAAATCACGCCTCATCTTGCCATAATTGAAGACATCGATCGGGCGCCCCTCAAGGATCGCCCTGGTGAAGAGAAAAAGCGCCATGTCCGGCCTGCCCCAGGGTCCGTACACGGTGAAAAAGCGCAAGCCCGTGGCCGGGATGCCGTAAAGGCTTGAATAGGTGTGGGCCATAAGCTCATTGGCCTTCTTGGTCGCGGCATAAAGCGAGACCGGATGGTCCACGTTATGGTGCACCGAGAACGGCATTGAGGTATTGGCGCCGTAGACCGAACTGGAAGAGGCATAGACCAGATGTTTCACGGCGTTATGACGGCACCCTTCCAGGATGTTCATGAATCCCGAGATATTGCTGTCGATGTAGGCGTGGGGATTCTCCAGCGAATATCGCACCCCTGCCTGCGCGGCCAGGTTTACCACGGTATCGAATTTCTCGGCAGCGAACAGGGCGGCAATACCCTCGCGGTCGGAAAGGTCCAGCTTGACGAATGTGAAGCCCGGACACTCTTCGAGTTGCTTCAGCCTGGCGAACTTCAGGTTGACGTCATAATAATCGTTGAGATTGTCCAGACCTACCACCTCAACCCCTTTTGCCAGGAGTTTTTTCCCCAGGTGAAAGCCGATGAAACCGGCGGCGCCGGTGACCAGGATCTTCGACATATGCCTCTCCTTTTATTCAATATTTACGCCCCAATGCCAAATGCACTGGGAGCAGGTAACTGCAAAGGCGGATTTCGCCCTCTGGAAAGGGCCTTATTTAACAACGATGAAAGAATTCCCGCAGTTCTCTCTCCAATGAGGAGAGGAGGAACCAGTTGCCCATGATATCACGCCGGCACATCGATGTTCAACGTTCAAAGGAGCGCGGTCTCGCGCCAGCAAAGCAGACGCTCATCGTGGTTCAGCTTGGCAGCAGGAAGCCGAGAGCCAAGGGACCTCCGCGGCGGGAGTCGCGCGGGGCCTGAAGGTCTTTAGCATCAGGAGAATCGCGGCACTTGACCTGATAAGGGGTGTTTGTCTCTGCGAAGGAACAGTCGCGCGGGGTGGCACTCCTCGGGAGGGAACGAAGCTCAGAAACCGTGTCGTTTCAGCAGGCACCGGTACAGCGGCTCCGTGTTTCGCAATATTTTGGCAATGAGCCAGCAGTCACGCCTCTGGCGCCCCTCGGACCGCGAAATGACGTAGGTCTGCCGGAAATAATGTTGCAGCAGCCGGTAGCGCTTGATACCGGTGAAGGACCAGGCGTTCTTCCAGCTGGTTTCACATAGCGAGCGCATCTGGGGAATCCTCAGTTCCTGGTTCAGGATCGTGTTGTCTCCGTGCACCCGGTATGCTGCCACGGTACTGTCGACAAAACCAAGAAGCCCACGGCTAGCAAGCCGCAGGTACATGTCCCAGTCCTCCACGAGCAGTGTCTCGTCATACCCTCCCACCAGCTCGAAGGCCCTGCGGTCGGCCAGGAAGGCGGGTCCGGCGAGGGACCAGTTGAAGATGATCTCGTAAGAAAAGAGCTCCTCATGGGCCAGGACCGCTTTTCGCCCCCTGTAGTACCCTTCGATCACGCTCTCGGTGGTGACCCGCCCCTCGCCGTCGACGACCACGCAGTCGCCCAGCACGGCGAGCCGGCCGGGGTGGTCGCGCAGGTAGGCGCAGCGGGAGCTGACTCCTCCCGGCCAGAGGAAGTCGTCGCTGGAGACGAAACAGAGATACTGGCCGCTCGCCATCGAGATCAGTTCGTTCAAGGTCTTGCTGACCCCCTTGTTGGGGCGGGTCTTGATCGTGAATCGCTTCGGGCAGCGGGCCAGGTTGGCCCGGCGCCAGTCGCCTACCACCCGCACCGAGTCGTCCCGCGACCCGTCATCCAGGATGATGATCTCCTTGTTGGGGTAGTCATCGCTGACGATGCTCTCCAGGCAATCCGCTATGTAGCGCTCATGGTTGTAGAGCGGCACCAGCACGCTCACCAGAGGCCACTCGGCTTGCGCCGTCAAGAGCGCACCCCCAAGGTCTCTTGCACCACTCGGGCTACCAGTTCCACCTGGTCCGCGCTCAAGGCCGGCCCGATCGGCAGGCTGAGCAGTTCGCCGGCCATGGCCTCGGCGACCGGAAACGACGCCGCACCGAACTCATCCCGGTAGGCCTGCTGCCGGTGGGGCGGTATGGGGTAATGGATCAGCCAGCCTATGCCGTGACGCTCCAGGGCCTGAGTCAAAAGCTCGCGCCGCCCGGTCCTGACCACGAACAGGTGCCACACCGGTTGCGCTGCTGCCAAAACGGAGGGGAGACGCAGGTCCGCCTGGGCCAGCGCGCGGCAGTACTGGGCGGCGACGGCTGTGCGCCGCTCGTTCCAGGAGTCCAGATGGCGCAGCTTGACCCGCAAGAAGGCCGCCTGCAGCTCGTCCAAGCGCGAGTTGTACCCCTTTTCGTCGTTTTGGTACTTGACCTTGGAGCCGTAGTTGCGCAGCACGCGGATCCGTTCAGCCAGTCCGGCGTCGTTGGTGGTAACCGCCCCGCCGTCGCCCATGGCACCCAGGTTCTTGCCGGGATAAAAACTGAAGCCGGCGGCGTCACCGAGAGAGCCGACGCGCTCGCCCCGGTAACGTGCACCGTGGGCCTGGGCGGCATCCTCGATCACTTTGAGGCCGCGGCTGGCGGCCAGCGTCCGGATCGGTGCCATGTCCGCCGGCTGACCGTACAGGTGCACGGCCATGATCGCCTTGGTGCGGGGGGTGATGGCAGCCTCGATCAGGGCCGGTTCGAGGTTGCAGGTGGCGGGGTCCGGTTCGACCGGGACCGGCGTAGCGCCTGCGTAGGAGACCGCGAGCCAGCTGGCGATGTAGGTGTTGCTCGGCACGATCACCTCGTCCCCCGGGCCGATCTCCATGGCCCGCAGGATCAGGTGCAGCGCGTCCAGCCCGTTGCCGACGCCGATACAATGCCCGACACCGCAGTAGGCGGCAAATTCCCGCTCAAACGCCTCGACTTCCCGCCCCAGGTTGTACCAGCCGGATTCCATCACCTGGCGGTAGGCCTGGTCCAGCTCGGCTTTCAGTTCGATATAGGGTGCCTTCAGATCGAGAAAAGGGATTTGGCTCATGGCTTGCACCGTGCATCTCGTTGGAATTCGTCGTAGTCTCGGTAATAATCGTCTTCGCGGTACACCTCGGAGGCGAGCACCAGGCAGATGCCGCCCGAGGAGAAGCCGATCAGCTCCCGCCAGATCATGTTCGGCATGTACAGGCCGAAATAGGGGCGGTTCAGGTGGATCACCCGCTTGTTGGCCCCGTCGTCGAGCAGCACGTCAAAACTGCCGCTCGCCGCCACGATAAGCTGCTGGAGGTCCCGGTGTGCGTGGCCGCCGCGGGTCTCTCCGCCCGGGATATCGTAGAGGTAATAGGTCCTGGCAATCGGGAAGGGGATCTGGTTGCCGGCAGTGACGGGGGTCAGACTGCCCGACAGGCTGTTGATGCGCGGCAACTCTATTACTGAACAATCGAAGACGCTTGACATCAACCCTCCTGAGCCAGCTTTTGGAAGCTGCCATAATCCCGAATGTAGTCGGACTCGTCGTACTCCCCGGAGGCAAGCACATAGCAAAGCGAATTGGTGGAGAAGTTGACCAGCTCGCGCCACTGCATGGCCGGGACATAGAGGCCGTAATAGGAGCGGTTCAAGGCATAGCGGGTGGTGACCGAACCATCGCTCACCTCCACCTCGAAGCTCCCCGAGACCGCCACGATCAGTTCCTGGCCGGTCCGATAGGCGTGGCCGCCGCGGGTTTCTCCGCCTGGCACGTCGTAGATCCAGTACGCCCGGCTCATCTGGAACGGGATGTGGTTCCCCCCTTCGATAAAGGTCAGGTTGCCGCGAGGGTCCGCGATCTTCGGGAGGGTGATCATGCGGCAGGTTTCTCTGGTCATGAAACTCCCCTAGGTCAGGTTGATCTCGTAAAAGTCGTGTACCACGGAGCGGGCGCCGAACATCTCTTTCTGATGCATCAGTCCCTGGTTCAGGAACCTGCCGCCGTCCTCGGTAGAGACGCCGAAGCTCAGGTACTTGAAGCTGCCATACGGTCCGGTGATCAGATGATCCAGCACGAGATCCAGGGCGCCAAGCTCCATCCCCTCATCGCAGTTGTACATGTACTGCAGGTGGACGAAAGGAGCGAAGACGTAGGTGATGGCCCCCGCCAGCATCTGATTCCCCGAAAAAGAGGCGTGCAGCCGGATGTTCTCCGGGAAGAGCGTGGCCAGCCGGGACATCTCGTCGCTACTGTGCACAGGGGCCAGGCCGTGACGCTCGCGCATCAGCTTCTCGCCGATGGCGAAAAAGCTCTCGAAATCGAGGCTTTCACTGACCACCAGGCCGGCTTTATTCGCCTTGCGCACCCCTTCGCGTTTCCCCTTGGCAAAGCGCAACCGGTCAGGGAGATAGATCGCCGACGAGGCGTCGCGCCTGTAGAGACGGGCGTCGTGCAGGAAAAGCGCGTAGAGGTCTTCGTCGGCCGGGATGCGGTGGAAGATGTGTGGGATCGCCTTATAGCAGAGACGCGACACCCCTTGGGCACGCAGGAAGCCGAGCATCGCGTCGAAGAGCCGCACCATGGTCGAGGTCTTCATATCCTCGTTGCTGACGATGCCGCCGTAGGTGAGTCCGCCGTGGCTCACCAGTTCGGTGCCGTGCAGCGAGGCCGGGAGCACGCCGGCCAGCCGGTCCCGCTCGTCGAAGAAGAGCAGCGAGTGATCGGTGAAGCGTTCGGCGTGATACCCCATATAGCCGCGGTCGAAGAGGAAACTGCCGTTTTTGGACTCCCGGATGTGCCGGTTCCAGATCTCCTCGTGGCACGCCTCGTAACGGACTACGCGCATGAGGTCCCTTCATCTTCGAGGACGGCATAGCCAAAGCCGTCTCTCCCCATATCGTTTCCGTTGTAGAACATGTAGGTCGCGCCATGGCAGCTGAGCAGCGCCGGATAGCAGAGATGGCGGGAATCCCAACCGTCAACAGAAAGGCCGATGCCAAGATCGGCGTCGGTCCTAGTCCAGGTTATGCCGTCGCAAGATTCTGCCAGACCTGCCAGATACTCCCCGCCGTTGGTGCCGCGGGTGTAGTGCATATAATATTTCCCACCCTGCTTGAAGACCCGCGGCCGGCCGATACGGTACTCGCTCCCCTGGTTGTCCACGCAGAGGCGCCCCTCTCCCCTGAACTCGATGCCGTCCGGGGATTCCAGGTAGTGGATGTTGTACTGCGGATACTCGGTGCCGTTGATCAGCTCCCATCCGTTGCCGACGGCAAACCAGATCTTGAAAACCCCGTCTTCCTGCAGAATGGAGTGGATGGCCCGGATGTAAAGACCGTTTCCCGCGCGGTCCAATACCGGAGCTTCGCTGTGACGCTGGAAGCTGTCGCCGCCGTCGCGGCTCACGGCAAGACCGGTGAAAGCGAGGAACTTCGCGCCGGCCACCAGCTGGAAGCCTACGTAGTACATGCGAATCTCTGAACGGACCCGGATCAGGTCCCCAAGAATCAAACCGTTGTCGTCAAAGGCTCCCTTGCGTCCCAGATCGAGTACCGGCTCCCGTGATACCGACAGCACCCGCCGCGGGTTGCGCGCATCCAGATCTACGTACCCTATGCGGCTTAGCCCGGCATCGTCCCGAAAACCGGCAAAGACCCTGATGGTCTCCTCGTCCTTGAGAAACGGCGTCGGGGTCAGCGCCGTGTGGCGCGCCCAGCTGCTGCTCCCGTCAGGTCCGTAGACGAACCCCTGCTTGTTCCAGCGCATTCTTCTTACTCCTTGATCCTGAACAGTCGCAGGCTTCCCACCTTGGACGCCTCGGTCCCGGCAGACTGGTACACTCCGCCCTCTTCGCAGTTCTTTTGAATCAGCGCGGCCGCGCCTATGAAGCAGTCCCGGCCGATGCTGATGTTGTTGATCACGGTGCTGTTCACCCCGAGAAAGCAGTTCTCGCCGATCTCGCAGAATCCCGAGATCACCACTTGGGAGGCGATGAAGCAGTTGTCCCGGATCACCGTGTTGTGGCCAATGTGGTTGCCGCTCCAAAGAACGCAGTTGTCGCCGATCTTCACGAAGGGCTGGACGGTGTTGTTCTCAAAGATGAAGCAGTTTTCCCCGATTTCGGCGTTGCGCCAGACAAAGGCGCGCGAGCTCACGTAGCTTGCCAAGCGGTAGCCACGCTCCTTGACCAGGCGGTACAGGCGGGTCCGCACGCGGTTAAGCTTGGTGGAGCTTACGGCGACGAAGGCCAGGTACTCCTCGGGCGGGAAATGCTGCTCCAGGTCCTCCAGGGGGGTAACCGGCAGGCCCTGCAGCGTCTCACCCTTCAGATAGGCCCGCTCCACGCTGAAGCCAACCACCTCGTGCTCCGAATCGTGGGTGAAATACTGGTGGGCGATCTCGCCCGTCTCCCCGGTGCCAATGATTACTATCTTCGACATGCTGCATCCCCTCTTTTCCTAATGAGCGTTTTACATGCCGGGCGCTGATGCAGAGGTCAAACTCAAGTTGAATCGCGCCAAGTGAGCATGTCGTGCCCATGAGAAGTTAAACTCGTGGCACTATACTTAATCTTTTTTAGTTTTGCAATAAACACCATGCTGCGGCAACGGCGGGCTTTGCTTGCCTGCAGCAGTGGCTGCCTGACTTTGGCCGGCATTGTGAGACTAGGCGATGCTATCAAACAAGGGAGTAGGTCTTGTTGCAGGGAAGCAGCAGGGAAGGATCGCTAGCGCGGCACTTGGCGGCACCGCACGTTGAGGCGCAGGCAAACTTCCCGGTACAGGCGGCAGCGTAGTTAACCTGTCAGGCAACTGGTGCCGCAACGTCTCAAGGGCCGACTTAGCAACGGGAGGGGTTTACTGTACGTCTATTTCAGGTAAAAAGGTAAAAAGGTCCCATGGCCATCGGGCTCACCTCCGCTGCCGCTACGGCTCACCTGCCAGGCCCACACGCGACAGAAAACAGGCTCATCATCCCCCGGGAGGTGCAGCAAAGGGCGCGGCACCTCTCACCCCCAAGAGGGTGCTGCCATCGCCGAGGGGGCCGGCAGGGAGGCGATCAAGCGGCAAAACCGGATGATTGAGGAAAGGCAAAGCTTTTCCATTGAGACTACCCTGACAGGCCAGCACTTCCCCCCCTCGTGTCACAGGCGAGGGGGGGAAGCCTGTGGCCAAAGGGGAGCACGATATCCCGGTAGCTGATATCATTCGGCGTTACGGCAGAAGCGGTAAAACTACTCTATGGCACAGTCATAACTTTGTAAACTACATTAGAAAATTTAGTCCCAGTGTTAAATGTCTGGAAGTTTATTTTAGTAACAGTTTGAGGGGAACTAAACTTTAGAAAGCCCTTAAAAATTGCGCACCAGTTGTTTAAATTGCTGTCACTCATATGTTCACCGGAAATGAAGATCATATTCCCAGAAGGGGTGATGTTAAAGGAATTTACTTGCCCCGTGCTTCCAGAAGTAGTCCTAGCATATCCCATATGAACCTTTCCTGATTTTGCTCCATATACCGGGGTTATCGCGTAAAGTGCATATGCACCTACTGCGGTTAAATTGTCGTTGAACCCAATCATGACAGGTTCGGCATCTGCCGATGAAGTGATAGTGTATGTAAGACTCAGTTTACCCGTTGTAGGGGGAATGTTGATATTAAAAGCGTTTGTATTCGGATATATTGTACCCGAAGCTAAAACGGTATAAGGAGCTGTAGTTTGCTGTGTCCCATCTTGAAACTTTATTCCCCCAGCTCCAAGGTTCCCATTGAGATTAGTGGTCCCGTTGAGATTAGTAGTCCCATTGACGGTGAGGTCTCCATTGCCTGCATATGTAGTTGTGATGGGTAAGATAAGGATGGCTAGCAAAATAAGTGTTCTCATTAGTTCCCTCTTCCTTGTTGGATTTATACTTCCTGTTAATTGGTGATTAAGACAACGTTAGATTGCGCTCCAAGCAGATTTTCTTTACAAGCGAAATTCGATCTATAAAGCAAATAGGCGCCAAAACTGCTTTGGCATCGAAGGACTCAACCGGGTATTGGTAAGAATTTTCTTTTTTAGCGTCGGGCCTTGGTAGCTAAAACATGTGGTTATTCTTGCAGGGCAAAACCGTTGATAGTTACTTCGCCTGTGACAATAGTTAGTGAGCCTTTAAGAACAGTAATGCCGGTTCCAACTGCGTAGTTCACATCATACCCTCCATTTATGGTAATTTTCTTGGCTGCGTTTGCACTCAAATCTTCTTGGATGGTCAAGTCGCGGACAAGAATTGTGGCACCGTCACCTGCAACATCATAGGCAGCCTGGATTGTATCAAAATCCTTTGGTGGAGCCGCTACTATACGAGCATGACTAGCTTTATAGCTTGCCATCACTGTTGTATCTGCGTTCATGGTTAGCGTGCAGGTGGCGGTTCCACTGCAGCCGCCCCCAGACCAACCGGTGAAAGCAGTATAACCGTCAGGCGCTGCCGCAAGAACTACAGTAGTGCCAGGCACAAAATCAGCAAAACATGTACTCCCACAACTTATAACTGCTGGCGCACTAGTGACAGTCACCGAGCCGTCTCCTGATTTTGCAATGAACAGCCTTGCAACGTAAAATGCTTTAATAGTATGATTTGCTGTGATGTTACTGAAGGTAAACGCACCTGGAGTCCCCACAGAGACACCATCAACTTTCACATCAACCAATTTATATCCTGTATGGGTATACATTTTAAAAGTATAGTTTATGCCTGGAGTTAGAGTTAATCTACCGAGCGGGGTTATGCTTCCTCCCAAGGTTGAAGTGGCGTCAATTGTAAAGAACGTAGAAGGTGATGGTTCACCTGCCCCGACCTGAAATGAGCCCACGTTTGAAACGCCATCAGCAGCAGACATCATTCCTGTCAACGTAGTTATGCCGACTCTATCATTAAAATCGAAGTTATATCCTCCGTCGAGGCCGACAGAGATCGGTCGGTTGAAGTTCAAGTCTTCTGCAAAGGTAAGAGCCTGAGCTTTAATGACATCTCCATCCACCGCTGCGTTGTACGCCTCCTGAAGTCCCGTGTACCCCCACTTGCCGTCAATCCATACGTTACTGCGGGTAAACCTTGCAGTTACCACCGTGTTTTCATTGAGCTGGACGGTACAGGTCCCTTTACCATTACATGGGCCAGACCAACCCTCAAAGATATTAGCCCCGCTATCAGTCATTGGCTGTAGGGTGATTTGGGCTCCAGTGGGGAAGAATGCTGGTTTGCTTGCCGTCCATGAAACGGGATGATTGGATGAAACGGCTCCGGTTCCGGTGCCGTCAAATGCAATATCAAGTGTTTTCACAGCTCCCGTGACGGTTGCTAGATATGAACGATCTGCGAGCCCAAAGACGCTTCCGCTGTCGGTTGTGAGATTGATAAAGAATTTGCCGTCGTTAAAGGAGATACCGGAGCCGAAATCCTTGTTTGCGGTATCGGCAGTGAATGATTTATAATCGAACCTTATGCTGCCGTTCGGATAGAGAACTATTTCAAACTGGTTAGGCTGTAAGAGCCCTTCTCTCGTATAGGTTTCTGTCTGCCACTCGATTACCACCCGCTCACTCGGGCTGCTCTTACGCTGAATATAGACACCGCCGTAGTAATAGGATGAGAGGTCGTTGTTCCAAGCCGAAATGACCGACCCACGTTCGTTATTGGCCAGGCTGAAGGATTTGGCTGAACCTGAGACACCGAACCAGACATTACCGTTAGTGTCGACAGTTATCTGGTCGAAGGTCTGCCCGTAAAAGGTGAATCCCCAGGGAAGCTTATACGTTATGCTCTCATCATCGCCGTAGGTGTAGTTGTAATCCACAGTTTTGGGCAGATGCCGGTTTCCGCTGGTTCCGTCCCAGGACGCAGTTGTTGATGTCAACGTATAAAAGGTATCCGTTGCAGCGATGGATGCCGATACTGTCAGAATGAGCAGAAAAAATGTCAAAACTAAGGAGAATGCCTTCATCATGAAAATGCTCCCTTGAGCAGATGGGTTTATACCTATTCCGATTGGAGCTCAAACTGCAATGCTTTTGAGGTCTGAGCTGCCTGGCCATAAATCTCTGCACAACGACTCTCGTCTATTGCACAGTAGAGAAAAATTTCCATTACATAAGATTTTGCAACATCGTCAGGCGCTTCGATAGTGATTACCCATGCCTGCTTTTTTTCATCATACTCTCCATGGGCAGTATCAAAGCTCATAGTTCGCGGCTCATCGAATATCGTTGCTGTAAGCCTGAAACCTTCATTTGGCACAACTTCTATCTCTACCGGCGAGTGCCCCTCAACCAAAAACTCTATCGGCTTTCCGGCGGTGAATACTCCTGTAAAGCCATTTACATAAGAGATTTCGAAAGGATTTCGTGTTTTCCAACTGTACGCAGGATGTGGGATTTTGGCTGGAATTATGTTAGCCGACTGCAGATACACGCGCTCTTTTTGAAATTTTCGTTTCAGTACAACCTGCACACCTGAAGTGCTTTCCGTCGCAGCCGGGGGCTCATTTGCGATATATGATTTCGGATCGACAACTATACGCAGAGACTCATCGCCGGCGACACCGCTAGATACTTCTGGGAGATCCACCGAATGCGCCGACGGTCGGGTCAATTTATCTGGAAATGACGGATCAGATGCGCCCCTTGCAGAGACGGAGTAGACCACTGTCAGCATAATGGCTACAAACGCAATACAAGATCTTTTACAAACTCTAAACATTAGGTCCTCCCAGAAAAAGTTTCTTTAGTGCGGCAGCAACTTGATGTGCCACTCACTCGGAAAAAGACTGAGGTGTTGCTGATACTAGATTCACCTCCAGCAATCCCCCATATGGGAGAGTACCCCATTGCTTATGGTTCTGAGGGTTCCTTGGAGAAACAATTGCAACGTGACATGACAGCGTTCTGCTACACCAGCAACAACACTTACCCCTCGCTTTGCATAGTTAATTGCCTCTTCTGCGGTAAGTTTTGTGGTCGTAGTATCTCGCTCGACAATAATAAAGCCTGGTCTTCTTATCCCACTCTCTTCCGGTATATGTGTACCCTCATTTCATCAATTTTATTGTTTTGGTTTTTCCAAAATATCAACGACATATCCAAAGTTATCAACGTCTTTTGACTGCCAAAAGTTAGTAAAACTAAAAACTCTGGCTTTACGATATCTGATTTCAAGTAATTTATTCTTGACCCAATTAAGCGACAGGCCGCTAACACGGTCCGCTTTAAAAATCACATTATCACTACTGACGCCTTTACTTTTCGGCACAATATATACAGTTTTTGTGAAGGAGGTTGTTGCCCCACAATCAGTTTCAACAATAACTGCGTCTAACACATTATCTGGAGAGGAAATACGCAGTAGTTCTTTGCTGTTGCAAGGGCTCAACCGCTCGCATCCACAAACAAAAACCGCAACAATAGCTATTAGAACCGCAAATCTACTCATTACCATCCTCCGGAACAACCTTTTCCATATCTACCCGCTTTATAATCCTTTATCCCCTCAAGAATCCACTTCTGGTCGTTTGGATCATCTCCATATGGGCTACTGCCCCATGGCCGTCCCCATTTATCTGTAGATGTCCGACTGTAGATTTGGTAAGCACCAGCAGCCCTAAGTAATACATCAGTACTCCAGCCATTTGCTGCCCCAACTACACCATAATGATAGTTGCCGAAATCTTGGTATTTTTCTCTATCTAATCTTTTGTAATCCCATTCCCCTCTGGATTTAACTGCATCATAGAATTGTACAGGAGTCATGTTTTTTGCTTCTTCAACGTTTGAGGGGATACTTATCCCAGGAGGTACATTCGGTGGGGGTTCCAGTCCGAAAGGGTCCACCAAGCTAGTCGGCCTATTTTTCACATACGCGTAAAAATTTACGTCTCCACCACCAAGACCTATCGGGTCTCTCGATATAAACCGCCCCTCCATCGGGTCATAATATCTAGCCCGGTAGTAGTAGAGTCCAGTCTCCTTATCCCACTCTCTTCCGGTGTAGACATAGCCATTCCGGAAGCTAGTCGAAGGCGTCAGCATGCCGTAGCTGTCATACTCATAACTCTGGACCACTGTCGGTACGCTGTCGGTAATGGCGACAATGCTGCCGAGGCCGTCGGCGTGGTAGTAATAGTGTTTACCGCTTCGCTCTAACGCCAAATGCTCGTCAACTTCCAGCCCTTGAGTGTAGAAACTCTTTGTCGCTTGATTATTCTCGTCGGTGTAGCTCTCAACCGCTATGCTGTCGCCATCGTAAAGATAGCTCCATGTTTGGGTCTTGGTGATACCGTCGATCACGGTGTTCATCTGTTTGCCGATGCGGCGTCCAAACGGATCGTACGTGAAAGTGACCGTCCGCTTTTCGCCACCCTTTACCTTCTCCACCTTTACCAACTGATTCTCATAGTTCCAGGATTGAACCCAACTTTTGTCGCTAGAGTCAGCCACTGTGCGGGTAGTCTGGTTACCGAAGTTATCATAGAGATAGGAAAGCTTTCGCCCCTTCGTCATTTGGTTGGCTTCGTTCGTCTTATACACGGTGTCGTCCGGAGTCGGGCCGTTCTCGCGGTTACCCACGGGGTCGTACTCGATTCCTTCCGGTTTTCCGGTTGTTACGGTTCCAAGCCGGTACAGGTCGTCGTAGCCATAGGTTGCGCTTTTCGTTCCAGTCACTGCTTTACGGTTCCCAACCTTGTCAAACTCAGTGTAGTTTACCCCCGCAAAGGTCGCGCCGTTTGTCACCTTATTGTATATCGATATGAGACGGTTCAGATCGTCGAAACCATAGCTGACTGTGGTTTGGTTAGGATAAGTAATGGATGACCTTCTGCTTAGCTCGTCATAGTCATAGGTAAATATCCCTGCACTTGAGGTGATGTGCCAGAGACGGTTTGCCGTGTCATAGTCATACTTTATGACCCGCTCGTCGGTTCCTGCGCCTTTCAGTACCGTCACCTGCTTGCGCTGACCAAGGTTGTCATACTCGTCATAGCTGATTGTCCGGCCATTGGTGGTATCGACTACGCTCTTTAGACGGCCGTCCGTGTAGTAGTTGTAGGTGTAGCTTATGTTTTGGTTTGAGGCGGTCCAGAGTTTGCCACTAGGATAGTAGGTGAAGTGTTCGGAGGTATTGTCGGTAAATATCTTGTCGGTCAGCTTACCAGAATGGTTGTAGATAAACGTAACCAAAAGTGTGCCTGATGTGTCATTTGTAGCATCGTATTTCTCTTTGAGCTGTCCACTATCGTAATAGGTGTAGCGCATCTTTTTGCCAACCTGGTCGGCTTCGTATTCTACCCTTCCCATCCTGTCATAGCTAAAAGATGTATGCGGCTGGCTTTCTATAGGGGTCTTTTTGGTTGCGCTGGCATCATAAACCCCGGTCAGCTTGTCAACTCCGCTACCGCAAGAACTGCAGCCTGACCCGCTGTAAGTGAATATGGTGTCGTTTAACTTCGCATCGGTTATTTTTTTTATCTGTTTATTATAATTGTATTCATATTTAGTGTTCCTCGCCTCGGCATCAATTGACGAGTTCACATTCCCCACCAGATCGTAACCATACGCAGTGACTATGTTCGTCACCACCGTTTCAATTGTTGCAGTTTTTGTCAACTGATTCAGATGATTCAGAGCGTTATGCTGCTGAGTCGTAGTTAGCCTAACCGCGCCGTTTTTGTCCTTAGCGGCTATTTCGAGCGCGTTACCGTTCTTGTCATAGCTGCTGACGGTGATGGCGACACCAGAAGGATAAGTAACCGTCGATAAGAGCCCGACAATACCTGCAGTACGGTTTGCAGTTGTATCAGGATGGTAGGTCAAGGATGTAGTTTTGCCATTGGCGTCTACTACCTCTCTCAGCGTGCCGTTCGGGTTCTTTTTGGTGATGGAGACATAATTTCCTGGAGTGGTGGTGGAGGTTATTACCTCCCCTCCGTTTTCTGTGCTGTAGACTAGGGTGGTGGTGATAGGTATAGTTTCGCTCTCGTCACTTACGCTTGTTACACGATCATTGTTATTGTAGTCGTATGCGTACCGAATGACCGGCTTGACTGCAGTAAGCGATGACGGGTCATCAACGGTTTCGGGGTCGATGGAGTATGTGGAGAGATCTGTCGGAGCGGTTTGGGTCAGGATATGACCATAGATGTCATAGGTATAGAAAGTAGTAAGTCGTACGGCGCCGTCCTTCGGCACTGTAGTCGATTTGAGGTTGCCATTTGTGTAGTAGGTGTATGTAGCCAACTTGCCGTTTGGATCTTCTTTCTGCTTAAGCACCCCTTTATCAAGATCATAGGTGTAGAACCACTCACCGCCATCTTTTTCCATAAATTTGGTTTTTTTGGGATTGTCGGTTATGGCCGGATAGACAAAAGTGCGAGCGTGCCCCGTAGGGTCTAATGCCCCTTCTGGGTCGGTCGCCGTCTCCATTCTGAGGTCAGCATAGTACTTGTACTGCGTCAGATTGCCGTTCGGGTCCTGTTTTGATTTAAGCAGTTTATTAGGATGATACAGGTATTCCCAATAACCGCGCTGTGGACCGGTCGGTGTCGCGATTGCTGGGTTTTTTACCTTGTACAAGGTAATCCCCAGATATTCGAAATCATACACATTCTGTTTAGTATCTGTAACTGAAGATATCCGGTGAGGGGTCGTTGACTGGTCATAGGCGATACTAATGACTCTTTGTGACGGGTCCGTGATACTAGTAAGGTCGCCATTGGTGTAAGCCAACGTCAAGCTGTTATTGAAGCGGTCAACGATTGAAGTTAATTTACCGGAGCTGTTGAAATTATAACTGCTTCCATCCCGATGCCTTACAACAATGGTGTTATCCGGGTTTTTGGCAAGCGTGGAGAAATCCCCCTTGGGCGATACATAGCCCCCCGCTGATTTAGCATAGTAGGTCCTGCTACCACTCCCGTCGCGCAGGGTTACCGAGCCGGTTGAGTCTTCCTTAAGGAGGTAGTCGTAAGAGTGGCTCCAGCCAGGGCCAAGCGGCCCTGTGTACTGCGGGAGGCTGATATAGAAAAGCGAAAAAACCACCGGCACCACACCGCCTTTAAGGGCAAAGAGCTCCTGATCGTGTGATAGGACACCGGATGCCGTGTTAGTGGATGAACCTGACGGACTCCAGCTACAGGTCTCCGAGTTCTCCAGGCTAGTGCTAAGTGAGCCGTTTGTAAATTTCAGGGCATCAGAATAGTGCCCTACATACAATCCTCCGCCATTTCTAGCGGCAACACGCCAGTAATAGTCATGGCCGACGTTGTCAAAGCCAGAGACAGTTCCGGTTGTTCCAGTCGCAATGCCTGTATTGACAATACTGCTGAAGTCGGGATCCCTAGAGACCTCTATGACATAAGATGTGGCCTCAGGTACAGCGCTCCAGGCAAATGTGAGCGAAGTACCGGCAACAGTAATGCCGGCTGCCGGAGCCGTAGGATTGGGCTTGGGGAGCTCGCCATTGGCGAAACTATGATAGGTGGGTGATGAAAGAGTATCACCAATATAATTGTGAGCTTTTACACGCCAAAAATATTCAGTACCGTTATCCGAGAAACCAGGGACTGGAAACGTATTCGTGTAACCAACCGGTTGATCGAAGAAGAACGTTGAAAACAGGCTACTCTTGCTAATCTGCAACCTGTAGTCATCCACTCTCGCTGAGTGATCCCAATTGAACGAAACAGTACTGCCTGCACTATTTGTAAGATCGGGAGACAGCAACGGTGGTGGGGTCGGCGGCAGATTGCCATTCGTAAAGCTAATTGGGGAGCTAAATATGCTATCACCTATAAAATTTTTCGCTTGTACCCGCCAAAAATAGGTGCGTCCGTCGTCCTTAAAACCTGGACATTGTGCGCTTTTTACATACCCAACCGGATTGGAACACACTTTATTGGAAAAGTCGGAATTTATCGCAACTTCTTGCAAATAGCTATTTGCATGTGGCGCATGATCCCAGGAAAAACCTAAGGTACTACCGGGTGCATTCCCCCTTTCCATTGGCGCCGTAGGGACAGGGACCCCCGGAGGGGAATCCCCGTTTCTAAAGCTGTATGCGTTAGACCAAGGCCCAGTTCCGGTAGCGTTCTTGCCGCGAGCATGCCAGAAGTAAGTCTGGCCATCGTCTAGTAACCCTGATACTGAAGCATCTATAGTATCAAAGGGGCATTGTGTAAAAGCATCATAAATCGTTACATCAGGGAGTTTTGTGGAAAAAGTTGAATCTTTTGATACTTGTAATTCAGTTTCTCTGGTGTAGCGTCCGGGATTGTACTGAAAATAAACTTTGGCACCATTAGCATAGACTGATCGTAATGACGGCGGCAATGGCACACCTGGGGACTTGGACGTGTACCATGTGTCATTGAATCTACTTTCACCTGTATCGTTAGAGACAAACAACCGATAATACCACGCTGAGTCGTTTTGGCCACAGTCATTGATAAAGAACCTATAATCAGTTTCAGCAGAACCAGAAAAATCGACACACTCTGACGAACTAAAATTCCAGACTCGGTCTGAGCAACCCCTAATACTTGAGGCTCCAGGCGATTCCCATTTGAATTGTATGCTATTGCCTGAGTGAATTGCACCTGCAAATGGTGGATAAACAAAATTAGGAGCGTTAAGGACGGCGAAAGCGGGGATAACTCCAACCATACATCCAAATAGTGACACCAGCATCACCATCCTGAGAGAACATTTGGGAAAGACACGTTTTTTCATTGCCGCTCCTACAATACATAAAAGAATCTCGACAACTTCGCGGTGTAAGGACTTGTGGATCGGTAACAGATTGAACCTTTTGCGGACAAGTAACAGCTAGGACAGACGGATTGGTGCAGAGGTAAAAGAAACAGAATTCCTACCTAAGACGCGATCTATTTTGCGTCGCGCAAAGATAAGCCGCAGACCAGCTAATGTCAAGGCATTATTTATAATTTAATAATAAGCACGATTTCATTGGCAAACCGAAACCAAAACCCTTTATACAAAGTATTTTAGAGCCCCGCCAAAGTGTTCGCCCCTACCGCCAAAGTGTTCGCCCCTACCGCCAAAGTGTTCGCCCCTACCGCCAAAGTGTTCGCCCAACCCGCCGATGATTCTCTAGCCAGTGGTGCCATGGACGGCCCCCGGTCATCATCCCTTCCCCTTGGCGCTAGCCTTTGAACAACTCTTCGAATGCGCGCAAGGATGGCTGCGGCGTAGGGGGCAACGGGGATGAAGGCGCACGCTTACGGGGGGGGAATCAACAACCCGATGCTGATAGAAGGGGGAGAGAGTGGAGGAGAGGTGCTGCGAATCCGGGACGGCGATGAAGTAGCCTTCGAAAATCACCTGTGATGCGGGCAGCGGTATCCCGCGGCATGGGCAGGACGGCGCTCGCGACTCTTGAAGGGGAGCAGGTGCAGGCACCTGAGGAGATGGGCTCTTCTAGCTTGTGGAACAGGCGGCCAGGGACATCAGCGGCCACCGGTGGGGAAGCGACCGCTACGGCGGATGATCGCTGAGTTAACTGCCAAGGCCGACAACAAAATCAGGACATAGCCGGAAAGCTCAGAAAACTCCTCAAAAAAGACATGATGCTGCAGGGCGTAATTCTTTTCGAACAGGTCCCCGACCTGCAAAAGGACACCCCCCAGCATCAGGAGAATTCCAGCTTTTGACTTGAGAAACTGAAGGCCGGCTTTTTTGTAATAAGAAAAATTGGCTACTGCATAAATCAACATAGCGCCAAAGGCCAGAGCTAGGCTGGCGTTTCGACCAATGCCTGAGCCGATGAACTTCACGACTTGCGGGACATTAAGAAGTTCAACATCCAACTCCCGCACCACGAAACTGTAACAGAGCAAAGAGCAAAACAAGAAGATCAGCTTGCCGGGTTCCTGGCGCGACGCGACAGCTGCTAAAAACACCAGGCAGCCGATACCGAGCAAAATAGCCTGCAAGATCTCAAGAAAGCCATCTTCCGCATAGATTGTCGCGTCACCGACAATGAAAACATCATGGACGGCCCAAAGAGCCAGCGCACAAAAGGCGCCAATCAGTACGTAGCTGCTTACATTAAACCAATTCCTCATGATAACTCCATAGGTATCGTATCCGCTCCTCAACTGTGGCTAAGGAGTCAGCTAGGTAAAGCCGTGACTTGTAGATCCTTAAAAGACCGGTGGCAACAGGCAATAACGGGAGATCGGGCAACTATCATAAATACGACCTCATGCCAAACCCTTGTACAGTCCAGCCCCACTCATCTTGCAACCAAGGCAACGGCTAGCTTCCAGATCGGGTTCAAAACCTTATACAGCGGGATAAGTGCCAGAAATTTCCGGGGTGGGCAGTGAGGCGTAATCTTAGCCAGCGCTGTATCCCGGTCCACCAGGTTGCTTTGGTACGCCTTCCAGATACGGAACAGTTGATTGTAAAGCAGGAACCTCCTGGTCAGAGGCCCGACGGTCAGGTACGGTCTGCTGCCGTATTCCGCCAGCAGGGTGATCATTTCTTCGACATGCACTAGGTTGCGCACATTCTTTTTGGTCTGCTGATCATCATGAATCCTGAAGCAGGCCAGAGGTTCGGCGAGGTAGCAGAATTTCCCCTGTTCCAGCAGGTGAAACCACATCTCCAGATCGACCAGTTGACTGTACCTGAGGTCGTAACCGCGCATGGCCTGATTCTTTCGGAACATGACGGCGGAAGGCTCTCCAATCAGGTTTTTCTGTCTGAAAAGGCAGCGGTTGATTACCTCCGCCCCGGAAAGGACCGAGCCGGCCGGGAAGGAAGAGGCGATCTTTACCTGTTTCGATTCATGATCGATGATGTTCCTGGCACTGGCCACCAGTGCAATGGTGGGGTCGCTGTCCAGCAGTGCCACCATTTTCGACAAAGCGTTCCGGGAGGCAAGGAGGTCGTCGCCGAACAGGTACTTGATGTACTCTCCCCGCGCTTCTCTCAGACAGGCGTTCCAGTTAGGCACCATGCCGAGGTTTTTCTGGTGGAAACGGGTGACGATCCGGGGGTCCCGGGCCGCGTAGTCGGCCACGATGTTCCGGCTCCCGTCGCTGGAGCCGTCGTCCAGGATCAGGAGTTCAAAATCGGTAAAACTTTGGCTCAATACCGACTCGATTGCCGCCGCCAGAAAACCGGCAGAGTTATAGACCGGTATGCAGACGGTCAGCCTCGGGTAACTCATGAACCGGCTCTTGCGGTGCGCAGCAAAATCTCGGCGTCGCTCAACCTCAGGTTATCGGTCACGCTTTTGCGCAGGATTCGGGCCTCGGCTAGCCGCCCCAAAGCACCGTAAAAAGCGGCATAGTAGGTAAAATCGAGCCAAAGGAAAGATACCGACAGCCGCAGCAAGGTATGCAGGGCGTTTCGTAATATTAGGCCCGGATCGGTCAGGTTGATCCAATGAAAGAGAAAGCGATTGCGGAAATAAATGGTCCGCTTCACCTTCTTTTTAGTCTTGGCCAGGGTTGCGCTGGAATAGTGCCAGACGATGATTTCCGGTTCAAAGAGGCTTTTCCACCCCCTTTTCCAGGCCCGGTAGGAAAGGTCCACATCCTCAAAGAGATAGGGGCTATAGATTTCGGCATATCCGCCCAAGGCGCGGTATTTCGCCATATCGTAGGCGACGCAGGCGCCGACGGCGTAGAGATTTTCCCTGACCTCGTGGGCTTCCCCAATCGGAGCAAACCCGCCCTTGATAAATCCTTTGCCATACAGGCCAATCACCACCCCCTGATTGCGCCCCTCGCGCTCAGCCAGGATAGTGGGGGTAACGGCAAAAACGGCGTCGTCTGCAAAGTGCTTCAACAACGGGGCAATGAAGCCAACGCTCACCTTCACATCACTATTGACGCAGAGAGCCACAGGGTATTTGACGGCGGCCATGCCGATATTGCAGGTTTTGGAGAAACCGGAATTGCGCGCATTAACGATGACCTTGACTTGCGGGAACTGCTCGGCAAGGAGGGTGCAACTGCCGTCAGAGCTGCAGTCATCGACGACGATGAGCTCGGACTCCCCGCTCCAATGTTCCAGAGCGGCGAGAACTGACGGCAGATTGGCCAGCAGCAGTTGCTCACCGTTGTAATTGGGAATGACTACGCTGATTCCTGAACAATCGATCATGCTTTTCCTGTCATTGTGATTGGCAAACCAATAATTGCCTTTGGAATGATCCCGGGTTGCTGCCTCGACCCCGAGAGCCTGCGCCTGGGGAAGCAACCCCTCAAGCAACGCCGTCAACAAGGAAAGCCGCTTGTAGGTCGGTATGCAGATGGTCAGTAGCTTCATTATCCATCCTTAAATGGCGGCCCCGCCAAATTTACCGGTTTTACACCCCGCTGGATACAGACGCGTGAAGCATCAAGCCCCGATCAAGCCGCCGGTCCAGTGCAGCATTTTCGTCAGGCCAGCAGCAGCGCTGACCCCCGGCATGTCGTCGGCGTGCAGGGCGTCGCGTATCTGCTTGCCGCTGCCGGACATGTTGAACGGTTGCTCCAGCAGGCCGAGCCTTAGTTTCCGCCGCCTTCTGGCAGAGCCAGCCGATCCATTCTTCATCGCAGGTGGCGAACTGGCGTCCTCCGCTGGAATGCCGGGATGACTGTTTTTATGCCATAGATGCGGGCGTAGTCGAGCACGTACTGGTCAGCGGCCCTCTTGGAGCAGCCGTACGGGGATGGCAATCAGGCCGCGTGGGCTCGTCGAAACGGTCCACCCTACCTTTTTTTCTCCCTATCAATGTCCAGCGCTGGGTTTCGTGGCAAGATCAGGTGCCCCTTTTTCAGAGGCCTCGCAGCCAGCAGACCAGAAACCATTTCAAGCGGCGAAAACGCAAGCTTATCCACCCTGTAGCGAAGGACAAAATAGGCGGGCAGGGTCCATTTCCTGGTCTCCTTGCACTCCCTTTTCCATTCGTACACATACAACCTTTTCAGCCACTTGACCGGGAGGTAGCGTTCTGCGAACCAGAGCCTGGCATGACGATAGCACTGGGTCAGGCCGCACTTCTCTTTGGTAAGCGTGATAGAACCCTCGTGGGCGCGGAAGTAGGAGAGGGGTTCGTGCAGGTAGGCTACCTGCGTGTAGCTTGCCGCGGTAAGCAAAAAGATGAGAAGGTCCGGTCCCGCCCCGTGCCGAGAGAAATCCCGGTCGACCGGTGACGGTATATCAACCAGCAGGTTGTCCCGCAGGTCGCGCAGCCGGAATAACGCCCCACCCGGCGAAACCGGCAGATCGCCATTAAAAAGGGCCATGCTGATGAAGCGCCTACTGTCGAAGACCCCGGTTCGCCCGGTGAACTGGTACATGATAGCGCCCTGGAAAGGCTCCGGGCCCACCACCGCGCTGGTAAAGACGAAACCGACATCCTCCCGCTCCAGAAAGGGAATGGTTTTCTCCAGGTAGTCGGGAGCCATCAGGTCGTCGGAGAAGAGGATCTTGCCGTAAACGCCCCGTGCCTCGGCGATGCAGCGGAGCCAGTTACGTACCGGGCCCAGGTTGGTGTCGTTTCTGAAAACCCGGATGCGCGGGTCCTGCGCCGCGAGCCCATGGCAGACCGCAAGGGTTCCGTCGGTGCTGGCATTGTCGACCACCACAATCTCGAAATCTGTGCAGGTCTGCGCCAGTGCCGACCTGAGGCAAAGGCCGACCAGGTCTTCGCGGTTATACACCGGCACTAATATGCTGACCAACGGAGCATGCGCTTGAGTAATCATTTCAGGTGCCCTTTTAGTTTTTTCCAGTACCAGCAGCGCCGTTTGCAGCCAGCATTAGCCAAGCCACCCCCGCCTCTTTCAGAAAACGATCCTCTTTTCAAGACAGCAGTGCTGCCGTATGAAGCCCCACTCGTCATAGTCCGGATGACGGTGTCCAAAAGCAGTCCAGGGCAAGCTATGCCGCTTGACCAGCTGATGGTATAAGCCCCCTTCGCCCCTGGTAGAAGTCTACAGGCTTTGGTCTATCCTAGAATCCAAACACCTTGTAACTCTCAGTATCGGACGCTTTACGTACTGCTTGAACAGCCAGTTGATCGTCTTGACGGCAACATAGTGCTTTTTCCCAACGGCACGGTAGAGTCTGTTCTGCTCGGCATGCCAGACTGCCGGAGTTACCGAGTTGCTGTAGCCGTCTTCGTAGTAGTTGACTAGGATGGCTTCCAAGAAGTGGGTACTGTCCAGCCCGAATTCCATGACCAGCCGATAGGTGAGCAAACGGTCGCTCATGATCCTGAAACTTGTATCGTAAGGGGGCATGACATCACGGCGATAGAGGATAGCCTGGTGGCAAAGCGGCATCCCTTTCAGAAAGCGGCGGGGAGTCTTCAAGCGCTTGCCCTTGACGTAGCTCAGGGAACCGTCAGGGTACAGCATGTTGGCCCTTCCGTAGAGAAGAACGCATCCCTCGGGGGAGGCCTCGGCGAGCGAACCGACATCGGCAAGGAGTTCGTCGCCTGCATTGAGGAACATGAGATACCTGCCACGGCAAAGTCCGGTCCCCTTGTTCATGGCGTCGTAAATACCGTCATCCTGCTCGCTGACCCAGCGGTCGATCAGCCCTTCATGGGATCGAATCAGCTCAAGCGTCCCGTCGGTTGACGCCCCGTCGACCACAAGGTATTCAACCCTGTCGCTCTTGTGGCGCGCTACGCTCTCCAGCGTCCGGAGCAGTCGTCCGGCGTCGTTTCTGACGACGGTCACTATCGATATTATCGGCAATACTTCAGCCCTCAAAATTCCTCTCGCGCCGTCAATGAGCGGGGCGCGGCATATGTCATCGAGCAGATTCCTGAGCAACCTCACCGTCAGTTAGGTCCTTGCGGAACAATGGACACGGCGGCATAGGCGCATTGCCCGTCCGCCACGCCACTTGTCTACCACTCAACTCGAGGCAGACTCCAATGGGCCTTCGTTACCTACAGGTCCCAAAGTACTGCCAGGTTGGATCATTGCCCGTTGCGGCCCTTGCTTTCCGGCCTTATATTCAACAGCCGCATGCCTTCAGCGAAAACCTCTTGCACCGTGATCGCTTCAATGCAGGCAGGCTTCATGCGCGGAGACGGTTCGCACTCGGTGAAAAATTTGAGCCGGCAGGGAGAACAGGGGAAGTTCTTATAGATGACGCTGGCCCGATCGCTCCAGGGTCCGAACTTGACCGGCGGCAGCGGCCCGAACAGCGTCACCAGCGGGATACGCGTCGCGGCAGCAATATGCATGATGCCGCTATCGTTACCGACGAACAGGGAACAGCGCCTCAGAAGGGCCATGGTGACCCTGAGCGAGCATTTGCCGACCAGATCGACATTCTCCCGGGAGAGTTCCGGGACCGCGTCCAGGGTTTCCCGGTCAGAGGGAGCACCAAGCAGCAAGACGGTGGTGTTCTGCGCCTTGAAAAGCCGGGCCAGCGCCGCGAACTCCTCCAGATTCCAGCGTCTTTGCGGCACGGAGGCAAAGGGATGGAAGGCAACGAGCTTATCCCCCGGCTTGATACCGGCGTCGGCCAAGAGCGCCGCGGCAGCCTTCTCTTCCTCGGGGGTGCTCCAGAGTTCCAGGGCATCGTCCACGATAGCTATACCATCCGCCTTCAGGACCTCGAGAAAGTTCTGCACCTCGTGACGGTCATGGCGGTAGGGCACCCCTTTGGTGAGGAGAAAGCCGCGTCCTTCCGTGTTGAAGCCGATCCTTTGCTTGGCCCCGGAAAGCCAGGCCATGATGGCGCTGGAAAAGGAGCGTTTCAGGACATAGACCTTGGTGAATCGCCTGGATCGCAGGTCTTTAATAAAAGCGAGCTTTTGGGACAGGGTCCGGTGCGCCCCCCGACTGTCGGCATGGATGGTGACGGGGTCCCAGTAAATCAGCTCGTCCACATAGGGGATCCCTCTGATCACTTCAGAGGAACCGGGAGCCACAACCCAGACAATATGGGCATCAGGCTCCGCCAGGCGCAGATTCCTGAGAAACGGCACAGTAAGGATGGTATCCCCGATGAAACGGTAGCGCAGCACCAGGATCCTGTTTTTACTTTTCTTCACGCTTCACCTTCCATTCCGCCTATGAACCGGCAGCGCCTTCCCTGGCGGCATCTGAACAGGCTGCCCCCTGCGCAGAACGAGCCGGCAATCCGCGCAGGGGGCAGCCTGCAATTTGGCCGTCGACACAAGACTTGGCGGCGAAAAGCGAGCCCGGCCCGCCGCCGGCGAGGTCAGGAACTCCGTCCCCCGCTTTCGGGCATCAACCGGTCAGCGTCAAGGGTCGACGGTATTATTTTATCTCGGGTTGAGACAGCAGCCGATCGATTCCGGCCAGCACCATCTCTACCTTTATGGTGTCGCGGCACTGGTCGTCCTTATCGCAACGGGTCCTGAAGCAACGGGTGCAGTGCATGGGGGACTGGATCACCACGTGTCTCTCGCCGCGCGGACCGCTCCTCTTTCCGTCGCTGGCCCGGTAGAAAGAGACGGTAGGGGTCCCCACTGCCGCCGCCAACTGGACCGGTCCGGTATCCCCGCCTACCACCAGATCGACCTTTTTCAGCAACGCTGTCAGCCCCTTGAGCGTAAAGCGGTCCAGCACCCGGCTCCCTTGGCCGATCTCCGCGGAGATCCTGATCACGGCCGAGCGCTCCGACTGGTTGCCCCAGGGAAACAAGACAGAAGACTCGCTATACTTGTCCAGCACCGCTTTGCCCAGCGCAATCCAGCTTTGCTCGCTCCAGAACTTGGTCTGCCAGGTGGTGCCGTACTGGAACAGGAAAACCAGGCCGTCTGAGAGCGTGGCAAGCAGCACCTCGGCGCTATCGTCGTCCTCAGGCGAGGTCTGAATGGTTGAGGCGAGCTGCATTTCGCCGAAACTCTTGGCGAACGGAACGCTCACCAGGCGCAGGCATTTGTCGGTGACGTGGTAGTCCTCCCTTCTCAAGGGGATGCGGCGCGTTGTGAACAGCGAGTTGACCGACTCCTGCAGGTCCTCGCGCACAAAGCCGATGCGATCCGAGCACCCCGTTAACCGGCAGATGACGCCGCTCTTCAGGTTCCCTTGGATATCGAAGACCAGGTCGTAGTCGCGCTCCAGCAAGACCTGCTGCAATGCTCCGATCTCCCGCCAAGTGGCTGCGGTGAAGGGACGCTTTCGCCAGACCTTGGTACGCACCAGGTGGATGGCGCTCAGCAGCGGGTTCCCCGCCAGAATTTCGAGAAACGGCTCCTCTACTACCCAGTCGATCTCGATACCCGGCACGGCCTGGTGCAGGTAGTCGAGAACTGGCAGGGCGTGGATGATGTCGCCTAGGGCGGATGCTTTAATGATAAGTACACGCATGGCCGTTTTTTATATCAAAAGGCACGGTTCCTGACGCCGGAGAATCCCCGCCAGAAACCATAGATAGCAAGACGCTACGAGCAGTGGCGCCTCTGTTGCCCGCTCGACTGCCGTACCCGACGCTCGCGTTGATCTGAGTTCGTTTGCCAACCTTGATTCGAAACCGCTTCCGGTCATCCGCCCAGACCTCCGGCAGCTCTCTTTTGAATTTCGTAAAGTTTCATGTACTTCATGAAAGTGCTGAGCGCCCCCATGGCGGAAATGACGAAGCCGTGCACCCCTTCGAGCACGCCGAGCCTGATCAGGTAGCGGTAGAGGAAGGTGGTCACCGGGCGAATGGTGACATGATGCCATCTGGCTCTTCTACCGCGCGCGAAATACTCGACTGCCGACAGATCGGCATAGCGGGCGGTCCGCAAGAAATATGTGTAGATATCCAGGTCCTGCTCGTGAAGAATATCGCCCTCCAGCTTCTTTGTGGGACCGTTCGCTATAAAACGCTCATGAATGTTGCCGCTGCTCCAAACGCCGCCCAATTTGCAGTAGAAGCGCGGCTTGTAGTCCGGATACAGAGAGGCGCGCCGGATCCACTTGCCCCAGAACCTGGTCTTCCTCCGGAAGGCGAAACAGGAATACCCGGCATACTCCTCCGGGCTCACCTGCAAAATGGCGTCCTTCATCTCGGCGGAGACACGCTCATCGGCATCGAGTTCCAGCACCCAGTCGTGGGAGGTCAGGGACATCGCATGGCTCTTCTGATCCTTGAAGCCGGTGAACTTGTTCTGGTGTAACGACACCCCGTGCGCCCTGCAGATCTCCGGCGTGGCATCCGAACTGAAATCGTCAACGACGATGATTTCGTCGACCCAGGATAGGGAGGCGAGGCAGTCCCCAATTTTGGCAGCCTCGTTCTTAGTGATGACAAAGGCCGATATGCGTGGTTTCTCAGCTGACATGTTGCTCTACTCCAACTCTTGCGCCTCGTCGAGGAGCATCACGGGGATTCCCTCCCGGATAGGATATTTCAGACGGCAAGAGGCACAGCTCAAATACTCTCCGGTTTCTCCAAGGGATTCCCCGCAGCGGGGGCAGGCGAGTAACTCAAGCAGCCCTATCGAAAGGGGCATAGTTAGTTCCTCTTAAACATTCTGAGGGTGTTGATCTGGGACAAAGCCAAGTCGATTCCCGCCCACTTAACAAAAGTGGCAGGTCACTGCAGGATCTTTTCCAAGGCGGCCTCCAGGGGTCGCGCATCGTCGACAACCAACTCCAGCACCACGGCAAAGCACCCGACAAGGCGTTCGATGTAGGGGACCAGTTTTACGGCATCCTTTTGCGTGGTGAGCAGGAGCGTCGAACAGGAGGCGACCTTGAGCCGCAGGATGGCGGCGATCTCAGCCTCACCGTACGGCGTGTGATCCGGGAAGGAGAGGGTCGTCACCGGCCTGACCCCTACCCCCTCCAGCCCGCAGAAAAAGGCCTCGGGATCGGCAATCCCCGAAAAGGCCATCACGCGGCAATCAATGGCGGCGGCAAAGCCGCGCAGCTCGCCCCCTATCAGCGGGACTATGCCAGAAAATCGGTGTTTCGTCCAGCAGTAAGGCTTGTCCGGGAAAAGGCCAGGCCCCGCGGCACCCTCAGGGGAGCGGGTGTAGATCACCAGATCGGCACGCGCCGCTGCGGTCGGGGACTCGCGCAGCAAGCCGCCTGGGAGAGTTACCCCGCCGGCGAAGGGCTGCCGTGCGTCCAGCAGCAGAATGTTCAAGTCCCGCCTAAGCCTCAAATGCTGGAATCCGTCGTCGAGGATGCACAGATCAGGCTTGAGCTCCTCCAGGGCACGCTGCCCCGCCCGGTAGCGATCAGCTCCGATCACCACCATCAGTCCCGGCAGCATGCCGGCAAGCAGGCAGGGCTCGTCACCCGCCTCCTCCGGGGAGAGCAGAAGGGTCTTTCCGTCCGAGACGATCTGTATCGTCCCCTGCGCCGAACCGCCATAGCCGCGGGACAATACCACAACGCGCAGGCCGCGCCGCATCAGGTAGTCGGCGATCCAGGCGACCATCGGGGTCTTGCCGGTTCCACCCAGGGTGATGTTTCCCACCGAGATGACCGGGCAGGGGAGCCGGTAGGAGCGCAAAAGCCCCAGACTGTAAGCCGCGGCGCGCAGGCGCAGGATCAGGGCGTAGGGGCGGGAGAGCAGCCTGAGCAGGGCCAACAGCAGGCGATCCCGGCGCCGCTGCCGTCCCCCTGATACCAGTTCCTTGAAGTAGAGGGAGAGGTCGGTCATGGGGTACCCTGGGCAGGGGAGCCTCCCCCGGCCGAAGAAGCGCTCCGTCCGACTGGCTCGCCAGCCAGTAGCGCCGCCGCAATATCCAGGTGGCGTTCCGTGGCGCCGGAGCACTCCTGCAAAAGCCTGGTGCCGCGCGCCCCCATTTCCAGGCGATTGGAGCTGTTTGCCGCCAGTTTGGCTACCGCCTTGGTGAGCCCCACCGCGTCGGGCACCTGGAGGCCGGCACCAGCATCGAGGAAGAGCGCCGCAATCTCCCGGAAATTCTCCATGTGCGGCCCGAACAACACCGGCACCCCGCAGGAGGCGGGCTCCAGCGGGTTGTGCCCGCCGGTCGCCACCAGGCTTCCGCCTACAAAGACCAGGTCGCTTGCCGCATAGAGGGAGGCGAGCTCCCCGACTGTATCAAGGAGCAGCGCCTCGCCTCCCCGAAGCGGGCGCGCCGAACCGGAGAGCTGCGAGCGCAGAAGGAACGGGATCCCCCGCCTGACGAGCAGCTGGGCGACCTCCGGGGCGCGTTCCGGGTGGCGCGGGGCCAGGATCAGGAACTGCTCCCCGCCGGCCGTGACCAGCCCCTGGTAGGCGGCGATCACCGCCTCGTCCTCCCCCTCGTGGGTGCTGGCCGCGGTGAAGACGAAGGCGTCTTCGGGGATGCCGTACTCCCCCTTGAGCGCCGCCACTCTTTCCGGCGCAAGACGGACCAGAGGGACATCATATTTCATGTTGCCGGCCACCTGCACAAAAGCCCCGGCGGCGCCGATCGCCTCGATGCGCGCGGCGTCCTCCCCAGTCTGCATGCAGAGGGCGGAGAGCTGCCTGAGGATTGGGCGGAAAAACCAGCTGAAACGGAGGTACCTCCTGAAGGAGCGGTCCGAGATCCGGCCGTTGGCGAGCAGCAGCGGAATCCGCATCCCGGCGGCGACCGCGATGAAATTGGGCCAGAGCTCGGTCTCCATGAGCACGACCAGCTCCGGTCGCACCTTCTGCAGGACAGCCTTGACTGCGAAACGGTAATCAAAGGGGAGATAGATGCAGAGGTCGGCAAGGCCGCTCTTCAGCGCGACGCTGCGCCCGGTCTCGGTGACGTTGGAGAGCACCAGCCTGTGCTCCGGGTAACGCACCCGCAGCCCCTTCAAAAGCGGAAAGGAGGCGATGGTCTCCCCCACCGAGACGGCATGCACCCAGATGACGCGCTCCCCCCTGATCCTGGCTAGGTCGGCCTCCTGGATCAGCCCGAAACGCTCCCGAAAGGCGCTGCGCCTGCCGCGGCTTTTAGAACGGAAGTAGTGGTAGGAGGCGACGATGGGAAGCGACACCAGTAGGAGCAGGTTATAGATCAGGCGGATCATCAGGCGGCTGACTCCTTGCGGGGAAATTCGGCAGCGCTCTCTGCCGCCCCGGGGTCTGGCCCGGCGCAGGTAGCCGATACCCCTTTCCACCTTCTATGTATCCAGTACCATTCGGTCGGGTGCTCGATGACGTATCTTTCGACGTAGCCGGTAAGCCCTGCCACGTCCTCGGCGGCCGCAATTTCCGGGTCCGGCGACTTGGAGAGCGGGTACTCTGGGTAGAAGGTGAGGACATGCTTGTCACCCTCGCGGTGGATGAAGGCCGGGAGCATCGGAGTGGCGCTCTTTCTCGAGATGTAGGCCGGCAGCCTGGTGGTCCAGGCGGGGCGGCCGAGGAAGTTAACCAGTATGCCGTCGGTGGGGCCTGCCGCCTGGTCGATCAGCATGCCGACCACCCCCTGGCGCTTGAACGCGGCCAGCATGGCGCGTAGCGCCGTATTCTTGTAGAAGACATCGTTGCCGTATGCCCTGCGAATCCGCTCCAGCACGGCGTTCAGATACGGGTTGTCCTGGCGCCTGGCTACCGCGGTCACCGGCTGGATACGGGCGCCAAAGGAAAGGGCTAGCAAATCCCAGTTTCCACAATGCGCCGTGATGCAGGCGATCCCTTTCCCCTTCCCCAGTGCCTCCCAGTAATGCTCCAGCCCGCGGAATTCTACCGCATCGATCAGGTGGCGCCCGCGGCCGTGGTAGATCCTGCAATCCTCAACCAGTGATCGCCCCAGGTTCTCGAAGGTTTCCAGGGTGATAGATCTGGCGTCGCGCGGCACCCAACCCGGCTGCCGCTCCAGAAAGGGGAGCGAGCCTTCGATGTTCTCGATGGCGATCATCCTGCGCCTTTTCAAAAGGAGAAAGAACAAGCGCCCGAGCCCGCGCCCGGCCGAGGTGGCAAGCCACTCCGGGAGCCAGGCAACGGCAAAGGAGACCACCAGGAAGAGCGCGGTCTCAAGATACCAACGGATCTGTTTCATCACCTCTGTTCCACCCTACACCTCTGGAAACGGGGTAAGCCCCCGGGGAAAATACCGCACTCTGGCGCTCTTCAAATTGCTACCCCAAACAGGATCTGCGCTAGAGAGAAACTCCTCAACTGCCTCCCTTTGCTAATCCCTGAACTGCATGCCGTGCAGCCTGCTGTAGAGCCCGCCCTGGGCCAGCAGCATATCGTGGCCCCCCACCTCTACGACGCCACCGCGCTCCAGCACGATGATGCGGTCGGCGTGAGTGATGGTGGACAAGCGGTGCGCAATGACGAAGGTGGTCCGGTTGGCCATCAGGTTGTTGAGTGCCGCCTGTACCATCTGCTCGCTCTCGGTGTCGAGAGCGCTGGTCGCCTCGTCCAGGATCAGGATTGGCGCGTCCTTCAGTATGGCGCGGGCGATGCAGATGCGCTGCCTCTGTCCCCCGGAAAGCCGCAGCCCCCGGTCGCCGATGTTGGTCTGATACCCCTCGGGGAGCTCCTCGATGAACTGGTGGGCGTAGGCTGCCAAAGCGGCCTGCTCCACCTCGGCATCGCTCGCTTCCGACCTGCCGTACCTGATGTTATTGGCGATGGTGTCGTTGAAAAGAATGGTCTCCTGATCCACCAGCGCGACCTGCTGCATCAGACTTTTCAGCGTCACTTTGCGGATGTCGTGTCCGTCGACCAGTATGGCGCCAGCGGTCGGATCGTAGAACCGGGTGATCAAGGACACCAGCGTGGTCTTGCCGCCGCCGGAAGGTCCCACCAGGGCGATCACCTCACCCCTGTGGGCCTGCAGCGAGACGTTATTGAGCACGTAATCGTCTTGGTAGCGAAAGGAGACTGACTTGAATTCGATCTCCCCCCTGACTCGGCCGATCTCCACGGCGTCCGGTGCATCCATGATCTCCGGCTTTTCGTCGATGATCTCGAAGACGCGCTCGGCCGCCCCCAGGGAGCGTTGCACCAGGTTGTAGGAGGCGATCATCCTCTTGATCGGGGTAAAGACCAGGATGGTCGCCGCGATAAAGGAGAAGAATTCTGAGGCGCTCATCTCCCCCTGCATGACGCTGGTCCCGCCCACCCAGACGATCGCGGCGACGCCGAAGGAAACGATGAACTCCATGATCGGCGCAGAGAGACCGTCGTACTTGATGCTTTTCCGCAGTGTCAGGTACAGATCGGCATTGGTGCGGAGGAATCGCTGGGTCTCCCGCTCCTCGAGGCCAAACGCCTTGATCACCTTGATGCCGGAGAAGGTTTCCTGCAAGATGCTGTTCAGGAATCCCATCTTCCCCTGCCCCTGCTTGGATATTGCCTTGATCCTGCGGCCGATCTTCTGCGCCGGCCAGGCGGTGAGCGGAATCACCACGAAGGTGATCAGCGCTAGTTCCCAGTTGCGGTAGAAAACCACGCCGAGCAGAAACAACGCGGAAAAGCTGTCGCGAAACACGCCGGAAACCATGCTTCCCACCCCTTCCTGCATGATGGTCACGTCGTTGGTAACCCTGGACATGAGTGTACCGGTCGGGTGCCGGGTGAAAAAGCCCAGCCCCAGGCGCATGTTGTGCGTGTAGATCTCGTTACGCACATCCTGCACCATGAGCTGGGCGGCGGTGCGCATGAAGTACTCGTTGGAATAGCGGCAAAGTCCCTTGACCGCGAAAAGGATGATGATCCCAAGCGGCAGCAGCGTAAAGATCAGCATATCTTTTTCGGCAAAGATCTTCTTCAGGACAGGCTCCACCAGGTAGGCGATCGATCCGTCGATGCCTCCTACGGCAAGAGACGCCGCAGCCGCAATGGTTATGCGCCCCCAGTAGGGGCGGCAATAGGCTAAAAGTCGCTTTAAGTTGTTCATTTCGGTTCCTTGTCTGTCGCCATCAGGTCCGAGGCGACCCGTGCCAATCTCCCCAGCGCTCCACCGCTGCCAAGCTTCACTCGAACCTCGGCGAAATCGGCGCGCATGCGCTCGGCATAGCCTGGATCCTCAAGGATGGCGCCGATTTCCCGGGCCATGGCCTGCGCGGTGACCTCGTGCTGGATCAGCTCCTTGACCACCCTTTTTCCCGCTACGATGTTGCAGATGCCGATGTGCGGCACCTTGACCACCCTTTTGCCGATCTGGTAGGTGAGCCCGGAAACCCGGTACACGATAACCATGGGGGTGCCGATCAGCGCGAGTTCCATGGTGACGGTGCCGGAGACCGAAATGGCAGCGTCGCAGGCGACCATGATGTCGTGGTTTCTTCCCGAGACGATGCCGATCTCCAGGCCCGAGCTCTTCACCTGAGGCTCGATATCCTCCAGGCGCAGCGATGAGGCAAGCGGCAGCAAAAACTGCAATTCCGGCAGACGCGCTTTCAAAAGCTTGGCCGCCTCCAGGATATCGGGGAGCAGTTTACTAATCTCGCCCTTACGGCTCCCCGGGAAGAGCCCGACGGTTCGGCGCCCCGGGTCGAGGCCGAGCGATTGCGCCGCGTCCGCTTTTGCCATGCTAGGGCGCACGATGTCGAGCAGCGGGTGCCCCACGAAGGATACCGGGATGCCTGCCTTCTGGTAGAAGGGGAGCTCGAAGGGAAACAGCACCGCCATCATGTCGATGACCTGGCCGATCCCCTTGACCCGCCCGCTCCTCCATGCCCAGACCTGCGGGGAGATGAAGTAGAGCACCTTGATGCCGGCCCGCTTGGCGATCTTGGCGAGCCTCAGGTTGAAGTCGGGGTAATCGATCAGGATCAACAGCCGCGGGGGATCGGTGAGGAGCCTCTGCTTCAATATGTGGAAATTCTTCAGGATAACCGGGAGATGGCCCACAACCTCGACGATACCCATCACGGCCATTTCGTTGGCGTCCACCAGCGTCTCGACCCCGGCCTTACGCATGCAGTCCCCGCCCATGCCGAAAAACCTGGTGCCGGGGAGAAGAGCGGCCATTTCGGCCGTGAGCGTTGCGCCGTACATATCGCCGGAGGCCTCACCGGCGACGATCATCACTGCTTCATGTCTCTTTTGCAACGGAAACCTCATCAACTCGGCATCGGGGGAAGTAATCGGGGGAGATAGAGGCAGATCGAATCGAGATTAAGAATACTAGAATAAGAAATAGGTGAACCCATCTCCGATTGAGAGGATATCGAACTGGGCTAAGCCTCAACCTGGCTTAACCCAACTCTTTTCTCAATCTTTATCTTAGTCTGCCTTACCGGCAGACCCCTCTCTTGGAGGACTCGATGAAGGAGACGAAATGATCGACCTCGCTGGACTGGGGGACCTCAGCCTTGATCCGCTCTATGGCGTCGGACAGCTTTAGTCCGGAGAGCGACAGGATCTTGTACGCCTTTTTCAGCCCGGAGATGGTCGCCTCGGGGAAGCCGCGCCTCTTCAGGCCGACCAGGTTCAGACCGCGCAGTCTCGACTCCCTCCGGTCACCGGTGACGATGGTGTAGGGGGGGACGTCCATGGTGACCGAGGTGGCCCCTCCCACCATGACGTGAGTCCCGATCCTGGTGAACTGGAGCACGGCGCAAAGTCCGCCAAGAATGGCGTGATCCTCAATAGTCACGTGCCCGGCCAGGGTAGCGGCGTTCGCCAAAACCACGCCGCTTCCGACATGACAGTCGTGGGCCACGTGGGAGTAGGCCATGAACAGGTTGCCGTCACCGACGGTGGTCTCCCCGTCTCCGGTCACCGTGCCGAGATGGAGGCTGGCAAATTCCCTGATGGTATTGCCGTTGCCGATCCTAAGCCAGGTCTCTTCCCCGCGGTACTTCAGGTCCTGTGGCACGGCGCCTATGGATGCCATGTGGAAAATGGTGTTCTCTTCGCCGATCTCGGTCCAGCCGTCGATTACCGTGTGCGGTCCGACCTTGGTCCCCTTGCCTATACGGACGTGTTCACCGATGACTGCGTAGGGCCCGATCTCGACCCCGTCAGCTATGCTGGCGCCGGGATGTACTATTGCTGTGCTGTGGATCATTGTCTTCTCCAATTGCCGGCTTGCCGTCGGGCTCAAACGGGCCAGCCACTAGCTGCCCTTTCCCTGGCGCAAGGCAAAGAACGTGCGGCGCGCCTACTTGTCCGAGAGCGTCGCCTTAAGCTCCGCCTCGGTCACCAGCGTGTCTTCCACATAGCACTTCCCGGAAACGCTCCAGATTCCGCGCTTGTGGAAGATCGTCTCGATTTCGATCCTCAGCGTGTCGCCCGGCTTGACCGGCTTGCGAAAGCGGGCCTTGTCGATCGCCATGAAGTAGCTCACCTTGTCGTCGGCGTCATCCGAGGTCACGTACGCCATGATCGCCGCCACCTGCGCCATCGCCTCTATGATCAGCACACCCGGCATGATCGGGTAGCCGGGGAAGTGCCCCTGAAAAAAAGGCTCGTTCATGGTGACGTTCTTGATCGCCACGATCCGCTTGCCCTGTTCGATCTCCAGCACCTTGTCGACCAGCAGAAAGGGGTAACGGTGCGGAAGGATCTCCATTATCTGCAAAATATCAAGCATTCCTGACTCCTCCATTCATAGCAATCGCGAAACCGAAAACTTACATAAAAATACCGTCATCAGATCGCAGTTCTTGCCAGTTCATTTTCCAGTTCAGCCACCCTCTTCTCCAGGGCGCTCAGCGTCTTTTTGAATTCGGGGAGTCTCGCGGTGACTCCCGAGGCCTTGAGCCACTCCCGGTGCGGGATGGCCGGAATGCCGCTCACCACCTGGTTCGCGGCCACGTTGCCGGTCACCCCGGACTTCCCCCCCACCATCACATTGTCGCCGAGCTTGATGTGCCCAGCGATTCCCACCTGCCCGCCGAGGATCACGTGGTTCCCGAGTTGCGCGGAGCCGGCGACGCCGGCCTGGGAGACGATCATGCAGTCCTCGCCGATCAGGCAGTTGTGGCCGATCTGGACCATGTTGTCGATCTTGGTGCCGCGGCCGATCCGGGTCACCTCGAGGGCGGCGCGGTCGATGACGGAGTTCGCCCCGATCTCCACGTCGTCCTCGATCACCACGATGCCGATCTGCGGAATCTTGTACCACCCCGTGCCGTCAGGCGCGTAACCGAAGCCGTCGCAGCCGATCACCGTCCCGTTGTGGACCGTGACCCGGTTGCCGATTCGGCACCTCTCCCTGACGCTCACGTTGGCATGCAGCGTCACGTCGTCACCAAGGGTCACCCCCGGGTAGAGGACGACGCCCGGGTGCAGGGTTACCCGGTCACCGAGCACCACGCCGGAGGCTATGCTTACCCCGGGGTGTACGGTGACGTCGGCGCCGATCTTTACACCCTCGGCCAGCAAAGCGCCGGGCATCACTCCAAGCGGTGCGGCAGGGACCGCGCTGAACAGGGTCAAGAGCTTAGCGAAGGCGAGGTAGGGGTTGGCGTGGAAGATGGCGTTTTTGCCGTGCGGGTCCCCTCCCTCGGCCAGCAGCACCGCCGAAGCCCTGGTGGTAGCGACCTTGCCGGCGTACCTGGGGTTGGCCAGGAAGGTGAGCTCCCCCTCCCCTGCATCGTCCAGGGTAGCCAGCCCGCCGATCAGAGTTTCCCCGTCTCCTGAGACGCGACCACCCAGGTAGTGCGCGATCTCTGCAAGAGATTTTTTCATGTTAACTCCACATTGTGTGAAATAGGTTCTTTATTTAGAAAAGTCCCCCTTTGGAAAAGGGGGATTAGGGGGATTTGGACTCTGTAGCCACCAGGGTTAAATCCCCCCCAGCCCCCCTTTTACAAAGGGGGGAGCGCTCGTGTTCAACGTAGAACGTAGAACGTAGAACCGCAGTTAATCGCCTTTAGGGCTTCTTTCTCGATGCGTTGAAGGCATTCAGCACTTCATCGGTCACGTCGGCAGTGGGATCGAGGTAAATCATGGTCTCGCTCTTCACGAAGATCGCCGTGTAGCCGTTCTTGCGCCCGTACTCCTGGGCCACCCTGACGATGTCGTCCACGATCCGGCCGGTGAACTCGTCGTTTTTGGCCTGCAGGTCCTCCTGGGCATCCTTCAGGAAGCGCTGGTATTCCTTCAGGCGCTGCTGGTAGTCACGCTCCTTGGCGCCGCGCGCGGACTCGTTCAGCACGACCCCCTGGCTCTCCAGCTCGCCCTTCAGCTTCTTCAGCTCGGCTTCCTTGCTGTTCTTGTCCGTTTCGTACTTGGCCGCCTTCTGCCCCAGCTGATCCTTGGCCTCCTTGCCGGCATCGGACATGAGCAGCACCTTCTGGATGTCAACCGAGCCGAGCTTGGCGCCGTTGGCCGCCAAGGCGGAGAGGGGAACTGCCAGCACGAGGAATAAGGCGATGATGAAACGTTTCATGGGTGTGCTCCTTGCCTTTATGGTGGTTAGAATATGCTTCCGATGGAGAACTCCAGCTTCCCGCTAGACTTGTCGATCCCTTCGCGCGGATTGATAGGGATGCCGTATTCGAGCCTCAGCGGCCCGATTGGGGAGAACCAGCGGATGCCGGCGCCGTAGCTGGTAAGTATATTGGAGAAGGTGCCTTTGAAGGTATCGTCGGAGTTGCCGGCGTCAAAGAAAACCACACCCTTCAACCCGGCTTCCTTCAGCAGGGGAAAGGTGTATTCGAGGTTGGCCACCGCCTCGACTTTCCCTCCCAGGTATACCCGGTTGGAGACGTCGGTAGCGACCCCTGTAATAATGTCCTGCACCGTTATCACGTTGTTCCTGGTGGGGGACACGGTCCTCGACGAATAGCCGCGCAGTGAATTGATCCCGCCCAGATAGAATTTCTCGTCGATCGGCACATCCTTGCCGAGACCCTGAATGTAGCCGAGGGTTCCGCGCAACGAGGCAACGCTCCCCCAGGCTACCGGGTAGAACAGGGTATGTTCGGTGATGTAGCGCAGAAAGCGGTTGGTGCCTCCCAGGCCGGCAAATTCCACGGAGAGTGTGTCCATCATGCCGATGGTTGGGTCCGGACGGTAGTCGGTCGTGTTGCGGGAAATGCTCGCCAGGATGGAACTGGTGGTGGAAGTCGCCTCCGGAGCCACGATCGCGCCACTGTGAATGTTCGCCAGGAGCCCCGGCGACTCGTCGAAGATCTCCTTCTCCTCGTATTTGTAGAGCCAGAAGGTGCTGAGCGTGTCGGAGATCGGATAGCCGGCCTTGACGTCACCGCCGGTAGCCCTGCGCGTGTAGTCGAGATAATCCCGCTCGTTGCGGTAAACGTCGCCGCCCAGTGTCCATTTGCTGTCAAGAAAGTAAGGGTCGGTGAGGCCGAGGTTGTAGGTTTGCGACTTGCCGCCGAAAGAGACCGCGGCGGTCCCCTTAAGCCCGAGGCCGAGGAAGTTCGCCTGCTGGACGGATCCCTGTCCGATCACGCCATCGAGGGAACTGTACCCGGCTCCGACGCTGAAGGTGCCGGTCGGCTTCTCCTTGACCTCCACGTTGAGATCGAGCGTATCAGGGGTGCTACCCTTGACCGTCACCAGGTTCGCCTGCTCGAAAAAGCCGGTGTTCATCAGGTTCTGCTTGCTGCGCTTGATCCCGGTCGAACTGTAGAGAGCCCCCTCGTCGACCCTGAGCTCGCGGCGCACCACCTTGTCGCGGCTCTTGGTGTTTCCGGAGATGTTGATCCGGTCTATATGGACCTTCTCCCCCTTCTCCATGTCGAAGGTGATATCGATGGTGCGGGTCTCGGGATTAAGCTTGGTAAAGGGGACTGCGTTTGCGAAGGCATACCCCTGGTCCGCATAGATGTCGGTCAGTGTGAAGATGTCGGCCCTAAGGTTACTGCGACTGAAGAGTTCGCCGCTCTTTTCCTTTAGCTTCTTCATGAGCAGATCCGAACTCTCCAGCAGTTCACCCTTGAACCCCAGCGTACCGATGCGGAACTGCTCGCCCTCCGTGATGCCGATGGTCACCTTCAGGCCGCTGTTGTCCGGCAGCAGCTCGACCTTCGGCTCGCCGACCTTCACATTCACATAGCCGTTGTCCATATACAGCTCGGTTATCAGCGCCAGGTCGTTTTTCAGCACCTCTTCCTTATAAGTTCCGGCGCCGGTCAACCAGGAGAAGATCCACTGCTCCGAGGTCTCCATCGCCTTTTTAAGCTTTTTGTCCTTGAAGCCCCGGTTGCCGTCGAAGGTGATGGTCTTGATCAGGACCTTTTTCCCTTCCTTCACCCGGATGATGACGTTCAGCTCCGTTTCCGAGCGCTTGGAGGTATCCCCCACCACCTCTGCCAGGTAGTACCCCTCGTCGGCATAGAGTTTCTTCACTTTCAAGATGCTCTTTTGCAGTTCCTTGGCCGAGAAGATCGAATTCGGCTTGATCTCCACCGCTGCGCGCACCTTGTCGGGGGTGATCTCCTTGGCCCCCTCGATCTTGATCTCCCTGACCACAGGCTTTTCCACCACGATGTACTCAAGGACCACGCCCCCCGGTGCCTGCTCGGTCTGCGCCTGCACATCCTGGAAATGTCCGAGCTTGTAGATCGCCCGCAGGTCGGCCTCGACCTTGTCCAGCTCCAGCAGGTCGCCGGCCTTGACGCGCGCCGACTGCAGTATGGCGGCGTTTTCGATGCGCCGGTTCCCCTTCACGCGGACAGCGGTGATCTTCTCCGCCACAGCCGGGGCGGCCGCCGCAACGGTTGCAGCTTGGCCGGTCTCGGCGAAGGAGGTGGCAAACCCTGTAAAAAGCAGCACGGCGATCATGGCTGAAATGTATGTACGCAGCAAAAGTCCCCCAAAAACTATGGCAATCTAGGTACTGCGAGAAAACCTGACGCCGTCTCAGGCCGTCTCTACGATGCTGCCGTCCACGAAACGGATGGTGCGCCCCATGCCGGCGGCCAGCTCTTCATTGTGGGTCACAATCACCAGCGAAATGCCGGTTGTCCGCTGAATGGAGTAGAGCAGCGCATGCACCTCCTCGCTGGTCCTCCTGTCCAGGTTCCCGGTCGGCTCGTCGGCCAGAAGCAGCCGCGGCTGCCTGACCAGGGCGCGCGCAATGGCCACCCGCTGCTGCTCTCCGCCCGACAGCTCGCCCGGCCGGTGACTCACCCGGTGGGACAGCCCCACGTCGTCCAGCAGCCCGCGGGCCCTTTGCTCCGCCTCGGACCTTTTCACCCGCCCGATCAAAAGCGGCATCATGACGTTCTCCAGCGCAGAGAACTCGGGCAGCAGATGGTGGAACTGGAACACGAAGCCGATGGAGCGGTTGCGAAAGGCGGCCAGCGGCTGGTCGGAAAGGGAGAAGATCTCCTCCCCGTCGAAAAGGACGCTGCCGGCCGTCGGCCGGTCGATGGTCCCCATCACGTGGAGCAGCGTGCTCTTGCCGGCGCCGGACGGGCCGACCAGCGCCAGCGTGTCGCCGGACTCCACGGTGAGATCGATCCCCTTCAGCACCTCGACCTTGGCCGGACCGCTGCCGTAGGACTTGTAGAGGCCCCTTACTTCCAGAAGGCTACTCATAGCGAAGCGCCTCCGCGGGCGACATGCGCGAAGCGGCCCAGGACGGATAGAGCGTGGCGGCAAAGGAGATCAGCACGGCCGTCACGCTGATCAGCACCACGTCGGACGGTATCACCTGGGAGGGGAAGTGGTCCAGGTAGTAGATGTCCTTGCTGAACAGCTCGAACCCGGTGACCTTCTGCACCACCGAGACGATCGACTCCAGGTTCAGCGCGATCAGCAGCCCGCTCAGCACGCCGATTGCGGTTCCCAGTACCCCGATGATGATCCCTTCGAAGACGAAGATGCGCAGGATGCTCCGGCTGGTCGCCCCCATCGACTTGAGGATGGCGATGTCGCGGGTCTTCTCCATGACCACCATGAACAGCGTGGAGGCGATCCCGAAGGCGGCCACCAGCACGATCAGCGTGAGGATGATGAACATGACGCTCTTCTCGGTTTTCAAGGCGAAGAGGATGTTCTTGTTCATCTGCATCCAGTCCCGCGCGTAGTAGGGGGAACCTAGCTCCCGGTCGACCACCCGCGCCAGTTCGCCGGTCTTGTAGACGTCGCGCACCTTTAGCTGAATCCCGGTCACCACGTCGCCCAGCCCGAGGAAGTGCTGCGCCTCTGTTATCGAGACATAGGCAAGCGTCGAGTCGTATTCGAACATGCCGGTGTTGAATATGCCGGCCACCTGGAAGCGCTTCATCTTCGGCATCATGCCGAAGGGGGTGATGTTCCCCATCGGCGAGATAACGTCCACCGTCTCGCCCAGCGACAGGCCGAGGTTCTTGGCAAGTTCCTGGCCGATCACCAGGGAAGGGGTCTTGGGGTCACCGTTCAGCGCCTGGAGGCTCCCCCCCACGATCGACTTGTGCAGGTTGGTGACCTGGGCGTCGGTCTTCACGTCGATGCCGCGCAGCACGACCCCCGAGACGTTCCTGCCTGAGGAGAGCATCACCTGGTTGTAGATGAAGGGGGTGGAGGCAACCACGCCGTCAATCGCCTGCACCTTTTTGAGGAGCTTCGGGTAGCCCTCCATCGGTCCGGCCCCGCTCATGACCACGATATGCGCGTTGGTGCCGAGGATCTTCTCCTTGAGACTCTCCTCGAATCCGGTCATCACGGCGAGCACGATAATGAGCGCCATGACGCCCAGCGCTACGCCGGCCACCGAGATCAGGGTGATCAGGGAGATAAAGGTCGACTTGCGCTTGGCCTTCAGATAGCGCAGCCCTATGAAGAGCTCGAAAGGCATTTACTTCGCCTCTTTGCGCAGCTGCGGGAAGAGGATGACGTCCCGAATGGAGGGGGAGTCGGTCAAAAGCATGACCAGCCGGTCGATGCCGATCCCCTCGCCAGCGGTAGGAGGCAGCCCGTATTCCAGGGCGCGGATGTAGTCCTCGTCCATGTAGTGCGCCTCTTCGTCCCCCTTCGCCTTGGCGGCGACCTGGGCCAGGAAGCGCTCCTTCTGGTCGCGCGGGTCGTTCAGCTCGGAGAAGGCGTTCGCCATCTCGCGGCCGGCGCAGAAGAACTCGAAGCGGTCCACGAACTCGGGGTCGTGGTCGCTCTTTCTGGAGAGCGGCGAGACCTCGGTCGGGTAAGCGGTGATAAAGGTCGGCTGGATCAGCTTGCTCTCTGCGACCTCCTCGAATATCTCGGTGATCAATCTTCCGTAGCCGACATCCTCTGAGAGCTGCAGGCCGATCTTCTGCGCATAGGCGTAGGCCAGGTCCCGGTCCTCCAGGGACTTCGCGTCGATCTCGCCAAAGTGCAGGATCGCCTCCTTGACGGTGAAGCGCTGCCAGGGGCGCTGGAAGCTGATGGGGGCTCCGCCATAGGAGAAGTCGAGGGTGCCGAGCAGCTCCTTTGCCACGTGGCACAAGAGCTCCTCGGTGAAGTTCATCAGGTCCTCGAAGGTCGCATAGGCCTGGTAGAACTCCATCATGGTGAACTCGGGGTTGTGGCGCACCGAGATCCCTTCGTTTCTGAAGTTGCGGTTGATCTCGAAGACCCGGTCCAGGCCGCCTACCACCAGCCTTTTCAGGTACAGCTCGGGGGCTATCCGCAGAAAGAGCTCCATGTCGAGCGCGTTGTGGTGGGTGACGAACGGCTTGGCCGTCGCGCCGCCCGGGATCGGCTGCATCATCGGGGTTTCCACCTCGAGGAAGTCGTGCCTGGTCATGAACTCGCGGATCAGCGACACCACGCGCGAGCGCTTGAAGAACACCTCCCGCACGTCAGGGCTCACGATGAGATCCACGTAGCGCTGCCGATAGCGGGTCTCCACGTCGGTCAGACCGTGGAACTTCTCGGGAAGCGGCAGGAGCGACTTGGTCAGGAGACGGATTTTGGTAACCGCGATGGAGAGTTCGCCGGTCTTGGTACGGAAGGGGTGGCCCGAGACGCCGATTATGTCACCTAAATCGTAATTCTCGAATTCGGCAAAGAGATCATCGCCGAGCACATCCTTTTTCAGGTAGAGCTGCACCCGCCCCTTGCGGTCCTGCATCTGGACGAAGGCGGCCTTTCCAAACGAGCGGCGCATCAGCATGCGGCCGGCCACCACGAACAGTTCTGAATCGTCCTCGATCACTTCCTGGTCGCCGTAGGCGGCGCGCAGGTCCGCCGAGGTATGCAGGGGCCTGAAATCGTTCGGATACGGGTTGATCCCCGCCTCCCATAATGCGTCAACCTTACGCCTTCTCTGCAACAGCAGTTCGCTCAACTCTTCCATATTTTTAATCAACCTTTCTGTACGTCCGTGGCCTGGAAAACAATCTGTCAAACTAGCCCATTTGGGCGCGGCAAGTCAAGGGAAAAGGCCTATTTGGCACCGGCCGGCATGGCAGGCTACAGCCCGAGGACCGGAGCCGGGACCCTGAAAAAGCCCTCGCCGCTGGTCGAGATGGGGCGGCCGAGCTGCCCGTTGCCGTTATTACCCCAGCCGTACCAGACACCGTTCGACCTGGCGAGCGAATGGTTCCCGAAGGCGATGATGTCGGTCACTTCGTCCATGGGAGACCCGCTCCCGGGGACGCCGCTGCCGCCGGTGAGGACCCTGGCCGGAGTAGAGACGCGGGTGTTGCTCGTGTCGTTATTCCCCAGCTGCCCGTAAAAGTTGAACCCCCAGGCGGCGATGGTCCCGTCACTCAGGAGCGCCAGCACGTGGTCCCAACCTGCCGATATCCTGACTACAGTGACGGCTCCCAACTGACCAAAGGGGATCTGGACAGGTTGATAGTTAGCTTCTGCATTGGCGGGGAGGCCGAGTTGCCCCATGCCGTTGTAGCCCCAGGCCCAGACGGTGCCGTCGGACTTCAGCGCATAGCTGGTACTGACGCCGGCGGCGATCTGAGTCACGTCCGTCAGCACAGTTACGGCCACCTGGACCAGATCGGCAGTCGACCTGAAGGACAAAGGCAAGGCCGGATCGGTGCCGAGTTGGCCGAGCGCGTTGTTTCCCCAGGCATAGACCCTGCCGTCGGAAGTCAGAGCTAGCGAGTGAGTCGCCCCGGCAGCAACGTCGGAGATGCCGGTGATATTCCCGTTTCCTGTGGAAAGGACCGGGGTCGGGACCGTCTTATCGGTAAGGCTGTCATCGCCAAGCTGGCCGAAGCCGTTGTATCCCCAGCTGCGAACCTCGCCGCCCACGACGGCCAGTGAGTGGAACCCGCCCGCAGCGATATTGGTGACCTTGCCGTCGAGGGAAATCCTGACCGGCGTCGAGCTGAAGGCGGAGGCGCCGGTGGTAGTAGGCTGGCCGATCTGTCCATGGCTGTTGGAGCCCCAGGCATAGACGCTGCTCACGTTGGCGAATGCAGAGGCAAAGGCAAGGGTGTGATTTCCCCCCGCGGCGACACGGTCCACCGGCACCGGGGTAGCCACGGGAACGGCCGCCGTCTGGTTTTCCAGATTGCCGGTGCCCAGCTGGCCGAAACCGTTATAGCCCCAGGCATAAAGAGTTTGACTGGTACTGTTTTTGAAGGCGACGCTGTGGACGTAGAAGACAGTTGCAGAGGTAGGAATGGTGGTCACCGTGTCACTCGAAGAGGACCCTCCGCACCCGAACAGAAGAGCCGATGTCGCCAGGCCGGCCAAGGCCAAAAGGCCGAAAAATTTGCGACTTACCATAAGAAGAGTCCCCTCGTCAGTTTAATTTATCCTGCGGATTTAACTATACCTTAGGGAGAATGTCAAGGAGGGACTCTGTACAATCGCAGTTGACACGGCGCACCGCTTACATGTAAGAATGAGAAAATATTCCTAACTTTCGGAGGCAAGCGAAACCGTATGGCTATCGAACCAAACAAAGTAATCTACTCCATGATCGGGGTGAGCAAGTTCCACGATAAGAAGCCGGTACTGAAAGACATCTACCTTTCCTACTTCTACGGTGCCAAGATCGGCGTACTCGGCCTGAACGGTTCAGGCAAGAGTTCGCTGCTGAGGATCCTCGCCGGTCACGACAAGGACTTCAACGGCAAGACGATCCTCTCCGCAGGCTACACGGTCGGTTTTCTGGAGCAGGAGCCAAGGCTCGACGAGACGAAAACGGTACGGCAGTGCGTGGAGCAAGGGGTTCAGGAGACGGTCGACCTGGTGAACGAGTTCAACGAGATCAACCTGCGCTTTGGCGAGGAGATGACCGACGCCGAGATGGAGAAACTGTGCGACCGCCAGGCCGCGGTACAGGAGAAGCTGGACCACCTGGATGCCTGGGACCTGGACAGCCGGCTGGAGATGGCTATGGACGCCCTGCGCTGCCCGCCGGGAGAGACCAACGTGGCGAACCTCTCCGGCGGGGAGAAGCGGCGGGTGGCCCTTTGCCGGCTGCTCTTGCAAAAACCGGACATCCTGCTTTTGGACGAGCCGACCAACCACCTGGATGCAGAGTCGGTCGCCTGGCTGGAGCAGCACCTGCAGCGCTACGCGGGGACGGTAATCGCCGTCACCCACGACCGCTACTTCCTGGACAACGTGGCCGGCTGGATTCTTGAGCTGGACCGCGGCCAGGGGATCCCCTGGCAGGGGAACTACTCCTCGTGGCTTGAGCAGAAACAAAACCGGCTGGCCCAGGAGGACAAGTCCGAGAGCGAGCGACAGAAGACTCTGAAGCGCGAGCTCGAGTGGATCAGGATGTCTCCCAAGGGAAGACACGCCAAGGGGAAGGCCCGCATCACCTCCTACGAGGAGCTGCTCGCCTCCGAAAGCGAGAACCGCGGCCGCGATCTGGAGATCTACATCCCGCCAGGGCCTCGCCTGGGAGGGGTGGTGGTCGAGGCGGCGAACGTCAACAAAGGCTACGGCGACAAGCTTCTCATGGAAGGGATGGAGTTCCGGCTTCCGCCGGGCGGCATAGTCGGCATCATCGGGCCGAACGGCGCCGGCAAGACCACCCTGTTCAGGATGATCACCGGCGAAGAGAAGCCGGATTCGGGCAGCTTCAAGACCGGCGAGACGGTGAAGCTCTCCTACGTCGACCAGAGCAGGGACGCACTCGATGCCAACCAGACCATCTGGGAGGCGATCTCCGGCGGCCAGGAGCAACTGGTGCTCGGCAAGCAGACGGTCAACTCGCGCGCCTACGTGTCACGTTTCAACTTTTCCGGAGCCGATCAGCAGAAGAAGGTCGGCACCCTCTCCGGAGGTGAAAGAAACAGGGTCCACCTAGCCAAGATGCTGAAGGATGGGGGGAACGTCATCCTGCTCGACGAACCGACCAACGATCTGGACGTGAATACCATGCGGGCACTGGAGGAGGCACTGGAGAATTTCGCCGGATGCGCCGTGGTCATCTCCCATGACCGCTGGTTCCTGGACAGGATCGCCACCCATATCCTCGCCTTCGAGGGGGACAGCAAGGTGGTCTGGTTCGAGGGTAACTACTCCGAATACGAGGAAGACCGTCACGCCCGATTGGGGACGGCAGCCGACCAGCCGCACAGGATCAGGTACCGTCAGCTGACCCGGGTTTAAATCCGCGGCGAAGAGGCTTTAGGAGAGCGGGAGAGGGATTTGGCCCGGTCGGCCGGAGGCAAATCCACCCCGCCCCCCCTTTTCCAAAGGGGGGAGAGCAGGTAGGGGATGGGATAGATGGATCAGATAGATGACGAAAGGGGACGCCTCGATAGAGGCGCCCCCTTTTTTATGCCTGGCCAGGTCTGTTGGTCAGGCGGGATTCCGGCCGAGTCCGTAGATGACCTGGTAGCTTGCGGGGATAACTTTCTCATGTCCGAATTTCTGCCGGTAAACCTCCATCATGTCGAGCATCACGCGTCTTTCGGAGAGCCCTCGGACAGTGGCCGGCGCAGCACTCCCGGCGCCGATCCGTTTCAGGGAGCGCAGCAGCCCGGGAACATCCGGATGGAACTCCACCTCCATCTCGGAACTGGTTCTGGGCCCGCTGAAATCTGCGCGCTGCAAGGAGGCCTGCACGTCTGCCTGCGAGAAGAAGCTGTGGCTTCGGTCTTCCCCGCCCTTTAACACAGCCTTATAGGAATCTCGCAGCTCGAAGAGGGTCTTTTCTCCAAAGAGCGCAAAGCAGAACAGACCACCCGGCGAGAGCACCCTCTTCACCTCTGCAAAGGCAAGGTCCAAGGAAGAGAGCCACTGGAAGGTCGAGGTGGAGAGCACGAGGTCGAAGGAGCCTGCGGCAAAGGGGAGTCTTTCGGCGTCCGCGTTCACCAGCTGCACACCTGCGTCGGCAAGATGCAAAGAAGCGGCGCGGCACATCCCGAGGGCGAGATCTGCGCCGACGGCAACTGCGGCCGGATACAGCTCCCGCAGCTTTGCCAGCAGCCGTCCCGTCCCGGCGCCGACATCAAGCAGGCGCGCCGGGCACTCCCCTTCCGCCCGCAGCATGGCGAGCAGACGCTCGACCACCGCACGCTGCACCACAGCAAAGCCGTCATAGTCCGCTGCCTGCCGGTGAAACGAGTCCCGCACCTTTTGCCTGTCTATGTTTGCAACCATTTAGTTACCATCCAGCACTTATAACTCCTCCCCCCAGCGGGGGGAGGTCGGGAGGGGGAGACTGCGGCCTCTGTGAGGGCCGACTCCGGGCCCGGCCAGGAACCATTACTTCAGCAAAACCGGATTAAAATGACGCCGCTTATCAGCACTCCGCAATAAAGGCCCGCACCAGGTCGTTGAACTGCTCCGGACGGGTCATGAACGGCGCGTGGCCGCACCCCTGCATGAGCTTCAGGGAGGCCATCGGGAGCCGTTCAGCCATGTAAACCGAGGCGGCAGCGGGGCAGATGGTGTCCAGTTCGCCGTGGATCAGCAAGACAGGTCTATCCACCGAGGGAAGTGCAAGCCGCAGGTCCACGGCAGAGAGTATCAGCAGCGACTGCCGTGCAGCATCGGGGTCTGGCGAGCGTCCTCCCATCACGATCTCGTGCACGATCCGCTGGTACTGCGCGCGGTCCAGCTCGCCCTCGGCAAACATACCCTTGAAAAATGCTCCCATAGTCGTCTGATAGTCGCGCCTGAGACGAAGCCCCAACCCCTTCACCTCTAGCGGCGACTGGCCATGCGGGTAATCGTCAGCCGTGGTGAACCTGGGGGTCCCTCCGACCATGACCAGTGCGGCAAGACGCGACTTGATGGCAGGAAACGCCTGCAGTGCCACCTGTACACCCATCGACCAACTGACCAGAACAGCATCCTCCAGCGCCATCTGCTCGAAGAAGGCAGCCAGATCGCCGGCGAAATCCTCTACCGTGTAGCCCGCAGCCGGCGAGGACTGCCCATGGCCGCGCTGGTCGAGGAGAATCAACCGGCAGCCCTCCGCCAGTTGCTGCTGGAAACGCCAGGCACGTGACGACATCGCCCAGCCGTGCAAAAAGACCACAGGCCTGCCGTCCCCGCTCTCCTCATAATGCAGACTCACCCCCGCGGGGGTTTCGACAGCGGGCATAGGTTCTCCTCACCTCAAATTGCGAAAAACTGGTTTCAAAAATTTAAAGAGGACTCTTTAGCAATCCCTCAAAGCGAGCTCCCAGAGGTCGGCGGCGTGGAACTTAAGTGGCAACGCCCTCATCCGCCCCTGCGGGGCACCTTCTCCCGGAGGGAGAAGGAGGAGATTGTCCTTTTTTCAAATCACCCTGAGCTTTTTTCCCACCTGGGTGATGGCGTCCGCGGCAAACTCGAGCTCTGCTGTTTCATGGGTTGCCATAATGGTGCAGCGCAGACGGCAGCTGCCGGCGGGAACGGTCGGCGGCCTGATCCCCTGCACAAAGAGCCCCCGTTCCAGAAGCTCCCGGCTGAACTCCATGGTCGCCTCTGCTGGACCGACAAATACCGGTATGATCTGGGTTTCGCTCCCCATGGTCTGAAAACCGGCCCCCGTCAGCCTCTCCTTGAAAAGCGTCGTGTTAGCGGCCAGCTTCGTCCGAAGCTGCCCGCCTGCCGGCGAATCGACCAGATCTATGGCAGCCAGCGAGGCGGCCAGCACCGCGGGCGGCAGCGAGGTGGAAAAAATGAAGCTGCGAGCCTTGTTGACCAGGTATTCGCAGACGGTCGCTGAGGCCGCCGCATAGGCGCCGAAGCTCCCAAAGCCCTTGCCGAGGGTCCCCATATGGATGTCTATCCCGTCTAGTACTCCGCAAAACTCCCCGCTGCCGCGCCCGGACCGTCCAAGCACTCCGCTGCCATGGGCATCGTCCACCATGAGAAGCGCCCGGTATTTTTTCGAGAGCTGTACGAGGCTTTGCAAAGGCGCGATATCCCCATCCATGCTGAACACGCCGTCGGTGACGATGAGGCGCCTCCCCTTGCCCCCCTTTTCCTGCAGCATCCGCTCGAGAGTCGCCATGTCCCGGTGCGGATACCGGTTGAACGCCGCCCGGGAGAGCTGCGCGCCGTCCACAATGCTGGCATGATTGAGCCGGTCGGAGAATATCGCGTCGCCGCGGCCTACCAGCGCGGAGATGATCCCCGTGTTGGCGGCGTAGCCGGAATTGAACAGCAGCGCCCGCTCAGTCCCCTTGAAGGCGGCAATGCGCGCCTCGAGCCTCTCGTGCAGCTCCATAGTACCCGAGACCAGGCGGGAGGCCCCGCTCCCCACACCAGACGCCACCCCCTCGACAGCGGCTCGCTTAAGCGCGGGGTGATCGGCTAGACCCAGGTAGTTGTTGGAGCAAAGCAGCAGTACCTGCCGGCCGTCCAGCTCGACGCGGCTTCCCTGCGCCCCCTTGATCATCCTCATGCTGCGGTACAACCCTTCAGCACGCAATGCCTGAAGCTCATCGTCGAATGTCTGCACCGGCTCTCCTTTCTGAATCGGAGCTTTGGTCCTTCGCCATCCTTTATTAGCACAGGGAATCGAGGTTCGTCAACCGGCCAGGAGCAAAAGGTTGACAATGCATCCCATAGGAAGCCCGGGCGGCTCCTCAGCGTCACGGCACATTTGCACATCGGCTGGCGATATGCTAATCTCCGGCGGTCGTTAAATATTTGGCAAGGAAGTATTTCGCACATGCATGGATTGAAGTATCTGTCAGGTTACTCAGAGAATGTGACTACCAAGGTAGGCCAATTGATAGCCGGCAACCAGCTGGGAGGCGTCCTTTTAGCCAAATATCCGGCCGCGCACGACATCAGGACCGACAGGGCTCTCTACGATTTCACCGTCGACATCAAGAACGAATTCCTCCGCAAATCACAGCCGCTCAGCAAGGTCGCCTATGATTGCAAAATCAGCGTCATAAACCACGCTTTAGGCATGCATTCCTTCGTATCGAGAGTTCAGGGAACAAAACTCAAGTCCAAACACGAGATCAGAGTTGCCTCTGTTTTCAAGCTTGCTCCGCTCGAATTTCTGAAGATGATAGTGGTGCACGAGTTGGCTCACCTGAAAGAGAAAGATCACAACAAGGCTTTTTACAAGCTGTGCGAGTATATGGAGCCCGCCTACCACCAACTGGAATTCGACATGAGACTTTATCTGACTCATATCGATTCCGCCGAGGCACCCCTCTACAAGATTTGACAAACATCCTCATCACGCTAGCATTGTGACGTGCTCCGCCTGGGCTTTCATACCATCTGTTAACCAGCCAAGGGAGATTCCCATGTCATTCGCGCTCTATCTCTTCGGATTCGTGCTCATCATAATCGGCATTGCCTGGGCACTGGTCACCGCCGGGGTGGCCGTTATCAAGATAACCATCATCTGCGTCATCCTGCTGGGCATCGCTGTGCTGACGGGGGTGGTAAAAACACGTCCAAAAGATCCACCGAAAGGACCGCCAGTCTGATCGAAAGGGCAGGCCCGGCGTAAATCGACAAACAGCAAAGAGAAAGACCCATCGGTTGATTCACACGATGGGTCTTTCTCTTTGCACCTTACATTGGCGGGAAAATCCGCTACCTTTGCCGGATAATCCTAGGTCAGAAGACCCAGTAATCTCTGCGGACGTGCCGACCTGATCTTCCCCGGATTCTCAGCCGGCCAAAGTGATCCTCGGTGTGGAGAGCTGTTCCCTTTCCGGTTCAAGGCTGGCGGGATCGCCCTTAAACGGCATCTCCATGAACGTGCCGAACGTTATGTCTGCCACACCCTGGTAGGGAGGGATACCGATGGTGATCATATGTTGCGGTACGTTCAACCGCAGGGTCCTGTGCAGGTAATCGGGCCAGGAGAAGATGGTCGACCAGTTGGAATTGGTCTCCTTTTTCACTATCGAATGGTGGATGCCGTGCATGCGGGGGGTAACAATGACCCGGCACAACCGGCGCTCGAGGCCAAAAGGAAGCCGAAGGTTGGAGTGGTGAAACATGATCTCCATCAGGGTGAGCGTCTGCCAGATGGCAAGCCCCAGGTGTGAGACCCCCAACAGGCGGATCTGGGCCGCCCGCCACGGCACGGAGAGCAGCAACTCGCCGGCATGAAAGCGCAGAGCGGTGCTCGCGTCCATATCGAGGTCGGCGTGATGAGGCTTATGGAAACGCCAGAGAAAGGGGACCTTGTGGGTCAGGTAGTGCCAGATGAAAAGAGTGTAGTCGAGCAGCAGCACGGAAAGAAAAAGATCCAGCACGACGGGCAGCCGGACAAGTTTCAAAAGCCCCAAACGTTTCCGGTGGACAGCCAGCGCCAAGGGCGCCGCCACCGGCTTTTCAGCAAGCGCGACAGTCGCCGCCGCCATCAGGGACACCGCAACATTGCGCGCATCCCTGGTAAATTTGTCCTGCCTGTTTTTACGAAGAGGGCGCTTTAGTTCTAACAACACCACCGTTGCCAAGGTGCCGAATACCAGCACTGCATTCAGCCAGCGGGGAAGCTCACCGGTCATCGCATCAGATCTCTTAGCCACCCTGGAACCCCTTGAAAAAGTTTTTTCGCTCGCCTAGCGCGCCCGGGCGGCAATGCGGTGAATGAATTCTGCGGCGGCGGTCCAGGCGACATGGTTCCCCAGTTCCTTGGCACTGGGCTGCCAGGGGATACGGCGCAGACTTGGAGTAACACCTAGCAAGGGGGCAATCAGCCCGTCACAGGCGAAAAAAAAGGGAACTGCAAAAGGGAGCCCAGCGAAGCGGCAGAGCCCGGGGAACTTCCTCCTCAGGCCGCTGTGGATAAGGCCCCAGCCCAGACCATAGGCCACGCTGAAGGCCGTACGGGCCCCCTTTTTTTCCTTTTTGGTCAGCCTCTTCTGGAGGAGCCTCGCGGCAAAATACGGCCCCGCCATCTCGTGAGCCGATGCCTCCCGCACCCGCCGGTCCCGCTTTTTCTGTTTTTCGCTGACAAAGCGGTCGAGGAGTCTGTCTGTCTGCCCGGTTACTGCACCGGCGATCAGACCGGCAGCCAGTCCGACGAGAATGGGGTGGCGGTTTTGAAGAATCACTGGTCTGGTCCCGAACATATGGCCTCCGCTTGAGTCCTCGTGCTTACTTGAATGAGGGAAATCCTGGCCCTGCTGCCAACTGCCCCATTGTAGCTCTGCTCCGGCAGCTGTCAATTGCGCTAACGCCCCTTGCACACCGGCCGACTTGGCGCAGCAGTCATCGCAGCCTCCCTTGACCAGGCGGCTAGGCGAACTACAATTAACCATCGCCAAACGCCCTAACAGTGACCGGCCGAGCTGCCGACTTATCACTATTTCTTTCTCCGGTTTCAGAACCGCAATTAGGGAGGTCAATCATGCTTGCCAAAATTTTGCAGGTTATGGTACACGCGGGACATGAGACGCTCTGGAACCTGCTTTTGGACAGGCTGCATCACCCCGAGCGCTATCTGCAGGAGGTTTCCGAAGCACGCATTGTCAAAGAGACGGATGACCTGATTGTCAGAGAGCTGAAACTGCACGGCAATCTTGTTAAAGAGCGGATTTCCATCAATCCCTATGCCGGGGAATTGCGCCATGAATTACTCGAGCATCCCCAGTTCACCGGCATCATCGTGGCAAGGATACTGCCCACCGCCAGGCAGAGTCCGGTCGCACCGCATTACCTGGAATACGAACTGGAATTGCAGCGCAAGTCGTTTCAGCTCGAGGGTCTGGTGAAAGCGGAAGAGGAGATTGTCGCGGAGTTTGAGACAGAGATGCACCAGCTGAAATCGAGAGCGGAAGAGATGGACAGCCGTAAATGAACCCGCCGCTCCGTGCGTTGTTCGACACGGCCCACAAAAGGAGGAAGTCGCTATGAAACCGCTGACACTTCTGGTTTGCTTTGCCTTCACGCTTTTGGCCATGAGCGCTACTTTTGCCCCCCTGGCCTTTTGTGCCGAGCCGGGATGGGTCCTGCTCGAAGAAAGCAATGACTCCAGCTTCTTCTATGACGAAAACAGCACGAGCAACCCCAAAGAGGGGATCGTCCGGGTGACGACGAGGGTAGTTTACACGGAACTCGGCAAGGCTGACGCCTTGAAAATTCTGGCAGCTGCCAAGAACATGGAAAAGCTGTACGAATCCCGCTACATGCATGATTTAAATTGCGCCGAGACGGAAAGTCGCCTGCTCGAGGCGACCCACCTGGACCGGGAGGGCACCACCTTGAGATTGACCGATCTCGCCCAGGCCACCGAGTGGGAAGGCATCCCGCCTGAGGCGCGCATGGCGCTGGTCGCGGAAAAAGTCTGCACCCGGTAAAGCGGAAACCACGGGCAGAATTCCCCAGATCACCTTTGCCTATATTGCTGCCGCAACAAGAGGTCCATTATCACCAGCGCCGCCATGCTCTCGACGATCGGTACCGCCCGTGGCACGATGCAGGGGTCGTGGCGCCCTTCCGCCTCCAGCACGGTATCGACCCCCTGAAAGTTCGCCGTTTTCTGCTTGATCGCTATGGTGGCCGGCGGCTTGAACGCCACCCTAAAATAGATGTGCTCGCCGTTGGAAATCCCACCCTGGACGCCGCCGCTGTAGTTGGTCGTGGTTCCAAGACGCGCTCCTTTTTGCACGAAAGGGTCGTTATGCGAGCTCCCCATCATCTGGCTACCGTTAAACCCGGATCCGATCTCGAACCCCTTGGAGGCCGGCAGCGACAGCATGGCATGTCCAAGCATCGCCTCAAGCTTGTCAAACACCGGCTCGCCCAACCCTGCCGGAACCTTCCGGCACACGCATCCGACCACTCCGCCTACCGAATCGTGTTTGTCCCGCACCCCGGCAATCAGGTCCGCCATGGCCTTGGCAGCCAGCCGATCGGGTGAGCGGATCGGGCTCTCGTCAACCGCCTGCCGGGTGATGATCTCGATGTCGACATCTCCCCCCTTGAGAGGCCCCACACCGTCCACCCAGGCCACGATCTGGACTCCGTAACGCTGCGCCAGGTACTTCTCCGCGATGGCCCCGGCCGCCACCCGGCCTATCGTTTCGCGCGCGCTCGCCCGGCCGCCGCCGCTTCCGGCACGAAAGCCGTACTTCACCTGGTAGGTGTAATCGGCATGGGAGGGGCGAGGGATGTTCAGCATGGACTGGTAATCACCCGGACGCTGGTCCCGGTTGTGCACCAAGAGCCCGATCGGGGTACCGAGGGTGACGCCGTTTTCCACTCCGGAGAGGATGGTGACCAGGTCCTGCTCGTCCCTGGGGGTGGTCAGTTCGCTCTGTCCCGGACGGCGCCGGTCGAGCTGGGGCTGGATGTCGGCCTCGCTCAACTCAAGGCCGGCCGGACAGCCATCGACAATCGCCCCGACCGCAGCACAGTGGCTCTCCCCAAAGGTGGAAACCCTGAATATGGTGCCGAAAACAGAAGACATCCCAGCTCCTTGCAAAAATCGGACTACCAGCCGAAGGGAGCAGCCGGCCGAGAAATCAGAGCGGCCGACGCGGCCGGCGCCGCCAGGGCCCCTTGGCAATCAGCACCACAATCGTGCGCGCAGGGAGCAGATAGCTTTCCTCGTTGACCATCGGCATGGCGTCCCACGGCACGATGTCCTCTGGCGAGCTTAGGGAGGTATCGATCCAGCGATGCCAGGTGCCGCCCGACAGCTTTTTCGGAGCGGGAAGAGTGAACCTGAGCGGTTCCCAGTAGGCGTTCACCATGTAATGGAATACCACGCGCCTGGTCACGCTCCAGGCAGTAAGCGCCATGCTGTGTGACTCATTGCTCCAATCCGGCGACCCGAGTCGCACGCCATGCCACTCCAACTGTGCCTGACCGAGCAGCCGGCTCAGCGTCAATTCCTCCATGGCGGTATCCGTCTGCATCAGCCTCGCCGCTATGAGCTCCTTGGTAAAGCGGTGGACATCGGCGTGAGCCGGCAGGTCTCTCCAGTCGAACCAGCCGATCTCGTTGTCCTGACAGTAGGCGTTGTTGTTCCCCCTCTGGGTCCGCCGCACCTCGTCCCCCATCAGGATCATCGGTGTACCGAGGGCCAGCAGGGTAACCACCAGAAAGTTTTTCACCTGGCGGTTGCGGAGTACCTCTATGGCCGGTTCGCCGGTCGGCCCCTCGATGCCGCAGTTCCAGCTCAGGTCGGCATCAGTTCCATCCCGGTTCTCCTCGCCGTTTGCCTCGTTGTGCTTTTTGTTATAGCTGACCAGGTCGTTCAGGGTGAAACCGTCGTGACAGGTGATGAAATTTATACTCTGTTCGGGCTCGCGCTCCTGATGGCCGTAGATATCCGGACTGGCCAGCAGTCGCGCAGCAAAACGGGAGATGAATCCGTCGTCCCCCTTCAGGAAACGGCGCACGTCGTCGCGGAATTCGCCATTCCACTCTTTCCAGCTGTCGCCTATGAAGCTGCCCACCTGGTAGAGCCCCCCCGCGTCCCAAGCCTCGGCGATCAGCTTGATCCCCGCCAGCGCCGGATCCGACTCGATATCCCAGAGAATTGGCGGGTTCTTGAGGGGGCGTCCCTGACCGTCCCGCGATAAAATGGAGGCGAGGTCGAAGCGGAAGCCGTCGACATGCATCTCCTTCACCCAGTAATGGAGGCTGTCGATGATGAGCCGGCGCACCACGTGGTGGTTCGCGTTAAGCGTGTTGCCGCAGCCGGTGTGGTTGATGTAGCTTCCGTCCGGCGCCAGGGAGTAGTAGACGTCGTTGGCAAACCCCCTGTAGCAGAAAGTCGGCCCCTTGTGGTCTCCCTCGGAGGTGTGGTTGAACACCACGTCGAGGATCACCTCGATGCCTGCGCGATGCAGAGCCTTCACCATGTCGCGGAATTCGTCCAGCGGCCCGAGCGGGTCTTTCCTCGAACTGTAGGCGGCGTGGGGGGCGAAGAAGGAGATCGGGCTGTAGCCCCAATAGTTGCAAAGGCCAAAGGGGGCGTCGTGCGGATCGAACTGGAACACCGGCAGCAGTTCCACCGCGGTCACACCAAGATCCTGCAGGTAGGGAATCTTCTCGATCAGGCCGGCATAGGTGCCGCGCTTGTCAGCCGGAACCCCCGAGGACGGGTGTCTGGTGAACCCGGCGACGTGCATCTCATAGATGACGGTCCGCGAGTAGGAGCGCTTGAGCGGCAGATCCCCTTCCCAGTCATAACCGCGCGGATCGGCGACCACGCTCTTCATGGCAACGGCAGCATTATCGCCCGGCAGGCATGCGGCACCGCGATTGTATCCGTCAGGCACCTTCACCGCGCGGCCATAGGGATCAATGAGAAGCTTGCCCGGATCGAACCGGCGCCCCCGCTGAGGTTCAAATGGTCCGGCAACCCGGTAACCGTAGAGCTGGCCGGCGCCGACGCCGGGGACGAAGGTATGCCAGTAGTGGTAGGTGCGGTTGTGCCGGGGATCAAGCGGGATGATGCGGGAGGGTTTTGCATCATCCGCCCGGTCGAAGAGGAGCAGTTCGACTCCGGTGCAGTCCCTGGCAAATACGCTGAAATTGACGCCGCCCGGAAAGACCGTGGCGCCAAGGGGAGAGGTATTGCCTCTGTTCGGTTCAATGGGTTTGCTGCCGGCGATGCTGGGTGCTTTGGTCATTGAGTCCTTGTCCGCCCTTGAGGGAACCTCCGGGACTTTTCACGCTTGACCGCATCGCCAGAAAGGCGCGGGGCCAAAACTTCCTCGCCGGATAAAAGGAATGCAGCGGCTGAATATCTTGCACTATAGTCGGATTGAGTTTCTGAGTCAAACAGAGAGGAGCCGGTGCCGGTTGCGCGCAGAAGAAGTGACCCGGTGGACGACCAAGCGAATATCATGGAAAGCATCTTCAGGTCCAAAGCGGGCCTCATCTGCGGGGGCTTGCTTTCTGCTTGCCCTTTTCACCCTGTGGCCGTCCGCGCTCTTTGGGGCGCCTGCCAGAACAAGACGCCAGAGTCAGGCCGTAAGCCGTGAGACTTGCGCAAAGCCAGCCAAACCAGTCACCAAACAGCGCATAAGCGGTACGCCCATGGAGAAGAGCAATCCTGTCGACCAGCAATTCCTTCGTCCAAACCCCTGTCCGGCTGGCGATCCGCCCCACCGGGTCGACGAAGGCGGAGACGCCGGTATTGGTGACACGCACCAGGGAGCGACGGTGTTCAATGGATCGAAAAGTTGCCAGGGCCAGGTGCTCCATGGGCTCGCTCGTCTTGCCGTACCAGGAGTCGTTAGTCAGATTGAACATCGCCTCCGGGACCCGGCGCTCGCGACCGCCGCGCATTAGCTTCCGTATATGCCCCGGGAAAATGTCCTCATAGCAGATGCTTACCGACAACAGGTGCGGGCCTAGCCGAAGCGGCTCTTCGCTTTCCCCTTTCCAGAACCTGCTTGAGTACGGCGACCATGAGTAGAGGCTCGGGAAGGTCTCCCCAAAGGGGATGTATTCACCAAAGGGCACCAGCACTGTCTTGTCGTAGCTGCCGAGAATCCGGCCGGAGGCGTCGGTTAACAGAGCGCTGTTGCAGTTGCGCACCATCTCACCCTCCACCAGTTTCATACAGGCGCCGATGAGCATCGGCGTCCCCAACTCGCCCAGCAAGGCAACCGGAAGCAGGCCCTGCCGGGAGGATAGCCTCACCCTGCCAACCCCCTCAGGCCAGACAATCAGCTCCGGTGCATACTTTGCGACCAGCGTCCTCGACATCTCCTGATGCTCGCGCAGGGTAATCTCCGGGTCGAGGTGGTTGTCAGCCGCGCCGCGGTTGGCCTGCACCAGTCCGACCGTCAGTTTCTCGGCAGCGGCCACCTGGCGGTCCAACGCCTGGATGCGCAGTTCCCCGTAACAAAGGACCAGCACTAGCACGGCGAAGAGCATTCCCACCGGACGCCAGGCGAGGCGACGGCTCTCGAACCAGCAGGCGGTTACCGCGTAGATAGTGGAATTGAGGTAGACGACCAGGAAACTGACCCCCAGTATCCCGGTCAGATCCGCTATCTGCGTCAGCTGTGAGAGCTTGTACTGGCTTGCGCCGAGATAATTCGGGAATATCTCCGGCCAGAATTTCTCCATCGTGGTCCAGACGACAGGGGCGACCCAGACCACGCTCCAGCCGGTTTCGCGGGTAATCAGTCGGGTGGCCGAGGCCCAGGCCGCCACCACGACGCCGTTTGCCGCGGCCAAAAGCAGCAATCCCAGCGCTGCCAGCGGCCAGGCCAGCCCGGCAAACTGCTGAAACATCCCGATGATCCAGTAGAAGCCGCCTCCATGCCCGACGATGCCGGCCACCCAGCCGATCATAAAGGCGCGCCCCGGGCCCTTGTCGCGCACAGCCCAGAGGAGCGGCAACAGGAAGACCCACTCCAGATAAAATTGATCAAAGCCGGCATAGCCCAGAAAAAGCAGCATGCCGCTCGCAACGGCGGCGATCCAGGGCAGCAATTTCTCGAGCGCTCGTTTGCCTTGCAAAGCATCTCCTGTCGGTCAAAGGGAATCGTCAAACTCGCGGCCTTTTCCTCCTCCTTCAGATGGGGGACACTTTGGGAAGAGGAATCTTGACTTCCGAAGAGGAACCGTGTGTTTCTCCTCTTAGGGCGCTGTCAAGCGCGAGCAATATAGCACGCCAGCTTAATAAGTTCAATCTAACAAAACGCGGGCGTCGTCAGCAAAAAAGGAGGGCGCCCTGAAAAAGGCGCCCTGGTACTTCGTCACTCAATTACTTGCCTGCGCTACCGCGCCGGATAGTAGTCCGGTGGAACCGAGTACATATCCGGTGGAGGCGGAGGGGCGACTGTTCTTACCGGGCGCACTCTTCGTACCGTCCCCGGGACCTGATTCCCTTTGGCATACATGCATTGCACATACGTGTTGTCATAGCGGCGCTGCGCCTCCATTCCATAGACCTGCCCGTAACTGGCACCGCTTGACGCGCCGAACAGCAGCCCGCTACCGCCGCCTATCGCCGCTCCGGCTCCCGCATTCCCGGCAGCAGCGCCAAGGACTGCGCCAACACCGGCCCCGACTGCGGTACCAACGACCGCACTGGTGGCGGTATTCTGGTTGGCGGTATCCTGCGCGCTCATGCCGACCTGTTGTGCTGCCCATTGTCTGCAGATATTTTCCTCGGCCATGAATGTTTCAAACGCTTTCCCGGGAGCAGGCAGCACCCTCACGCTCGGACCTGTTGGAAGGGTGGCACAGCCGCCCATTACCAGCAGCACAAGAACTGTCAGATAACTTCGCATTGGATTCATCATCTTGCATCCTCCTCATCCTGATCCTGCTCCAGGTCCATATCTGGTGGCGAGGGAGTGGGGACAACCTTCATCCAGCCAGTCGGACAACGGTCTATATAGGGATAGTAACCTTGCCGATCCTTGCAGTAATACCAATAGTTGGTTTCCGGCTGCTGTGGAGCCGGCAGAATATATTCTTCAGGCTGCTGGGGGACGACGATGGTGGGTGGCGCGTAATACCGATACCCGTAGTACTGATAGGGCGGAGAGAGAAACGGGTCCCACAGGCCCCATCCAGGACCAAACCAGATGCCGCCTGAAAAGTGCCCGCCGTGCCGGTGATGGCCTCGGAGATCTCCGTAACCGCGGTAACCACTATGGCCGCCGCGGGTGACATAACCGCCTCGCCCGGAAAAACCTCCTCCTCGTCCTGTGGCGCCGTCGCGTGTGCCGGATTGACCGACACGTCCGGCCCGCACGCCGGAGTCGGCGTAGGCTAGCTGTTCGAGCCGGCCGGCAAACGAGGCCGCAAAGATCAAAACAGTCAAGACCGGGATGGTAATCACAACAAAAGCGGACTTTCTCATTTCAGCTCCTTTGTTTAAATAGGGGGTCGTGGAACCTGATTGATTATACAACTTCTCTACTGCGTCTGTAAAAACCTGAATCAGTGTACGACAGTCGCCACATGTAAGAGGACAAGAAATCACCTGAGACGCCTCCCTTTTCTACCGGTCACGGTAAGCAGCTCACACCCGCTACCGTTGACTTATCAAGGAGTTGTGCAAAAATTTGGAGATTCCAATTCATATCGGCAAAAGGAGCTTCCTATGAGAAAAAAAGCAGCGGCAACAATAGTTCCACTTCTTATTGCAGCAGGTTTCATCCTGACAGCCAATGAATCATGGACACAACAGCCGAACAGCGCGCCTGCGCAAAAGGCGCCGCACGACGCGACCCTCGACGCCCAGACGCCCAGAGAGGTGCCAAAGACACGGCCGGAGCAGAAGAAAAATCAGCACGACGCCTCTGAGGTTTTCAATGCGACCAAGGCGCCACCGTCATCGACCGCTTTCGAAAACCAGCCCGACCAGGGAAAAATCCTTGGCTTTGAGTTCTACCGTGACCCGCTCAACGCGAAAAAGCCGATGATGACCTTCCAGGAAGCATTCAATGCCGATACCGCTGAAAAAGCCAAGGTTATGGAGACGCAAAGGCGCCTGCTGGAGCAGAGATACAACATGAAAGCCAATCTCTCTCCCGACGTGAAGATGACCCGGGGCAAGCCGATCGCAGTGGGACCGACCGCCAGGCTGGCGAGAGGAACCACCTGGGAGCAACTGGTTGCCATGTCCCCGGCAGACATGCGAGCCGACAACCTCTTCCCCTACCCTCCCCTGCCCCATCCAAAACAGGTGACCGGGGGCCAGGTCTTCCCCCAGATACAGATCGACATGTTCCCGCGACTGCAGCGCTTCGACGTTGATTTCGACCTCCCGGAAGCCTTTCTTCCCGAGTTTCCACCGGCCATCTTCCTGCAAAACCGACCGGAACTGGGTGATGTCTCGCGCGGCGAGGTGGTCTCGATAAACAACTTCTACCGTCTCTTCAAGGACCTGCTCACTCCCGTCCAGTTGAACGGGCTCCAGCTGCTCCTCTCCCCCCTTCCTCAAGAGGAATTCAACCCGACTGACGACCGCAAGTCCGCGCAGCCAAGCCTGGGCGTCACCTGTTTTGACTGCCACGTGAACGGCCACACCACAGCGCAGTTCCACCTGAACCCCGACAACCGGCCGCAGGAAAGGCGCTTCAGACTGGACACCGTCAGTCTCAGAGGGATGTTCAACCAGCAGATTCACGGCTCAAAACGCAGCCTGCGCTCGGTCGAAGACTTCACCGAGTTCGAGTTCCGTACCGCCTACTTCAATGGCGACCCCATACACGCCATGAAGAAGGGGTTTCCCATTCTGGATCGCATCCACGTGTCCCACATGGCCCAGATGCAGAACATGCTCGACTTCCCCCCTGCGCCAAAGCTGGACACCACGGGTCGGCTTGACCGGACCAAGGCGACCAGGAGCGAATTGGCCGGCGAGGAGATCTTCTACAACAAGGGCAAATGCGCAAGCTGCCATCCAGCCCCCTTCTTTCTCGATCATCTGATGCACGACCTGAAGGTGGAGCGTTTTACAGAAGAACCCGCAGATGGTCCGATCAAGACCTTCACCCTGCGCGGCATCAAGGAAAGCCCCCCTTTCATGCACGACGGCCGTTGCCTGACGCTTGAGGACACGGTGAAGTTTTTCAACCTGGTGCTCAGCCTGAACCTGACCCATGAGGAAGAAACCAACCTGGTCGCCTTCCTGCGGGTTCTTTAGCTCCACCGCGAGTGAGCCGGATGCACTATAGGCAGGACAACCGATAAAGAGCCCCACCCTATCTGCAGGTGGGGCTCTTTATCGGTTCCAGCATTGATCTGGAGGCTCCATGTACAAACGAGGCAGCGGAATTCTCTGTCACATAAGCTCCCTACCTCGCGCTTTGGCATAGGAGATCTCGGACCCGGGGCCTATGCTTTTGCTGACTTCCTCTGCCAAGCCAAGCAAAGCTACTGGCAGTGGAGATTTCCCGGCATGAACCTCGGGGACTACGCGTCCAGGCTGGCCCGCATGACTGTCAGCTACGGCAGAGCGCGCTGAAGCAGAGGCGGTAACAAGTGAAACAAATCATCAGCAATAAAAGAGGCCCCTTCAGCTTTCGCCAAGGGGCCTCTTTTCGGGTAAATCCTTTCCCAGCGGATCGACTATTTCATCTTGGCACCCACTTTTTGAGCCACCTCCTTGGCAAGTTGCAGATGCTGCTCGAGAACGGGCCGGGGATCAAAACCGGTCCCTTATTTATAGAGGATTTGTTCGTCGGTGTAATAGGTGACCTTGGAGAGGATCTGCTCTTTGATAATCGGCGATCCGGCTGGTGATCTCTTGAGCGAAGATCCGTGAACCTTCAGAAAGTCACGAACCTCACCTGAAATGATGCCGGGACGCCTCTTGCGGATTTCCTCGACTGCCTCCTTCAAAACAGACGGAATCGATGCCACGAGCGCCTCCACAGCGTCAGGCGGCAATTTGCCAACTGCCGACTTGGGTGATATGCGGGCCTGCCAGAGGATCTCGTCAGCATACGCATTACCTATTCCGCCTATCAGATTCTGATCCAGGAGAAAAGCCTTCACCTGCATCTTCGGCTGCTTTTGGAAAACAGCATGCAGGTAATCGGCAGTAATGTTGAGTGCATCAGGCGCTTTAACATCGAACCGGGGGTTCAAGGCGACCTTCACCCATCCCTTGGGATCGGTGACGACCATTGCTGACCCATCCGCGAAGCTGACGGTCAGGACAGAATTACCGACATCTCCAGCCACGTTATCTGATGTCAAAAGGAAACCGCCAGCAAGCATAAGATGGATTTGCAGAAAAGCTCCGCCTTGAAACTCAATGCGGAGCTCCTTCCCAACCCGCTGAATTTCTGCGACTTCCCTGGAAACCAGAGCGCTCGACAATTCATCAGGCGCTACATTCAGTCCCTTTTCGAGTCGACACTCAACCCGGACGACCTTTTTCCCAATGACAGCCTTACCGAGATTTTCAGCATAAACGGTCAGGTCCGGAAGCTCAGGCATGAAGTCCTCCATCTCAACAAGATCAATCAACGGGGTTGCCGCAAGGGCCGCAATTTGTCTTCCCGAACCACAGGCACCTGGCGTCAGAGCGGCACGGCAAGAACTCCCTGAAAGCCCCTCAATAACGGAGGCCCTTCAGCTTTGCCGAGGGGCCTCCGAGGTTCGGTTCCGAAAACAGCATGGCCGGGATCCGGGTTACTTCATCTTTACGCCCAGCTTTTGGGCCAGTTCTTTCGCCTGTTTATGATGCTGCTCCAGCACAGGCAGCGTTTTGCCAGTCCAGGCGTTGAGCTCTGGATCCTCCACCCATTTGGTGGCTTTGCGGAATTCGTCCACGTCCTTCGTGTGGTCCTTTACCATCGCCTTCATGTACTTCTTATCAAAATCTTCCGCCGAGACCTTCTTGAACTTGCCGACCATCATTCTGTGTTTGAGTTCTAGCTTGGCGGGCCATTGCACGCCCTTCTTCGAGGCCAGGGCCTTCAATTCATCATTGGCTTTTCCGTGATCAGTCACCATGCGTTTGCCGAAATCCCTTACTTCCTGCATCTTGCCCTTCTCCTGTGCCATCTGACCCAGTTGGACCTCCATCATCCCGCCGCTTCCGGCGTCCTTGATGAAAGTCTTGTCCGCCTCGGCCATGCCTTGCGCGAATGCAGGCATTGCCATGCTGCAGACTGTCAATAAACAAACAACCCCCCTTAACACAGATCCCTTTCTCATGTTCCCTCCTTGTTTGTTAGAAGCCGATGACGGTGCAAAACATTAGACAATTTTCACCACCTAAAAGTATCGGGCTTTGGTGCATTGTCAATACGGATTGCACTATCCACAGAAAATATTTATAGCTCTCGTTGAGGGAGTGAACGACGTTCTAATTAGGCTGCCGGTCTTCGCCGGCCTTTCAAGGAGCTGAAGCTGACCAGCTGCCGCCGCTCTTCATCCCACAGTTTGAAGCCGAGCGATTTCAGGCTGGTAGCCATGGAAACCGGCTTTACCGCTTGCAGCTCCGGGGTCTCATCATAGCATTGCTGCAGATGGTAATTCGGAATGCCGGGCCGTGCATGGTGTACGTGGTGAAACCCGATATTGCCGGTCAGCCACTGAAGTATCTTCGGCATTTTATAATACGAGGCTCCCTCCATCGCCGCTCTCCAGGGATCCCACTCTGCGTGGCGCGCCCAATATACCCCCTGGAACTGATGCTGAATGTAAAAAAGCCAGACGCCGAAGGTGGCCGCAATCAGCAGAACCGGCAGCTGGATCAAGAGGTAGGTTTTGAAGCCTATGGTAAGGGTCGCCATTCCAGCTATGGCAAGGATTCCGAGATTGGTGATGAAGACGCTGTGGACGTCCTGCCTGGGCGCTCCTGCACTGGGCCACCGGTTACGCAGCAAGAAGTAATAGCCAGGGCCCAGACCGAACATGATGAGCGGGTGTCGGTACAGCCGGTAGTACAGCCGCCGCAAGGGCGGGGCTGCCAGGTATTCCTCCACCGTCATGGTGGTGATATCCCCCATCCCGCGCCGGTCAAGGTCTCCGGACGTGATGTGATGCCCGGCGTGGCTGCGCCGCCAGTCGAGAAAGGACGTGAAGGTGAGAATGCCGCAAAAATAGCCGATTCTCTTGTTCCAGCGGGGGGAAGGAAGGAAGGAGCCATGGGTACAATCGTGAAACAGGATGAAGATGCGAACGAAGAGGGCCGCCGCCGGCACTGAAACTATCAGCACCGCCCAGTAGGGATATCCCTGCCGGACCAGGTGGACCATCAAGGCTAAAAGAAGAAAATACGGGACTAGGGTGTTTAGGAGTTGCCGGATGGCGATGTGAAGGTTTATTTGTGCGTACTTCGCAGTACTCTGGTACCACTGGGGTTTTTGGACCCTTGATGCAACCAGCACTGGATTGAATACCATATCGGCCTCCCGACACACCGCCCTCTCAAGGTTTACCACATCTCGGCAAGCTAGCAAAAAAACCGGAATCGGCAAGGTTGCCGAAGAATCTTGCGGGGAAAAAGGCCACATCAAGGCGGGCATGGACAGTTTCATCCCGAAGCTGGTCCGGGAAAAGGACATCTACGACCTAATACGTAAGCTTTCCGCCGGGGGGGAGCAGGGATCCGGGCCAACGCCGGGATCCGAAGGAGGAGAGATGCCCCCTTCGAAGATCTTCGACCGCGAGGGGTTATTAGAACGGCTGGGCGGTTTTACAGTGGCTCTGTTGTCAATAAGGCCCTCCCACCAAACAAAAATCAGCCACGAACAGTAAAAGTACCGTTTACATGGCAATAAAATTGCGGTTCCTCATACCGTATAAAAGCGGCTACCCCCCCGAACCCCAGGCAAATACCCCCTCATTCACGCCACTTTCCAGCGAAACCGTACACAAACGACGTTCTACGAAAAAATACGCTAAAGAATCCATGGTTTGCTCCCGATAAATGCCACGATGGAGGTAATCCTGCAGCCGAATCGACATGCTGTTGCCGAAGCATTTCGCTCAAATTGCCGTCGCCCAACCCGCGACCGATCTTATCTTGCCGGCGGTTCGCCTATCAACCAACAGCGGCCTGACCGCAGCTCTCAGCCCATACAAAGGATTAGTGAATGAAAATCAGCAGAAAGCTCTTTATCGCGAATGTCTTGATCGTCCTCGTTGCTACCATCACAACCTCTGCCATCTCGCTCTACGTGACCAGAAAAGAGATCACGCGCCAGGTTGGCGTTGCACTCACCTCACGCGTCAAGGCTTTCAACGAGGTGCTCGACCAGAAAGGACGCAGCATAAAGATCATCGACGGAAAGCTGCAGGTGGAAGGGGTCGTACTGGACGGCAACAACGGGCCTACCGACAAGATTAAGGAAATATTCGGTGGAGAAGCAACCATCTTCCAGGGCGATGTCAGGATCGCCACTACCATCAAAAAGGGAGACGGCAGCCGGGCGACCGGGACGAAGCTGCTGGGTCCGGCGCGCCAGGCGGTGATCGACAACGGGATTTCCTATCTCGGCGAGGCCGACATCCTTGGCACACCGCATTTCACAGCCTATACGCCGCTTAAGGATGAAAGCGGAGCGGTAATCGGAGCACTGTTCGTCGGCGAAAAGAAGTCCGAGTATCTGGCAGTGTTCGAACGCCTGAAGTATCTCACCATTGCCATTTCGGTGGCCCTGGCCGCGATACTGTCTCTGGCAGCCTACCTTGTGCTTCATAACGCACTGGTGCCGCTGCGCAAATTGATCGCCACCCTGCAAGACGTAGCTGAGGGGGACGGAAACCTCACATACCGCCTGCAAGTCGGCACCGACGAGATCGGCGCCGCCAGCATTTACTTTAACAAGTTCATAGAAAAGGTGCACGCCATCGTAATAAGCGTTGCTGAAAACACCAGTTCAGTTGCCTGTGCGAGCGCCGATCTGCACAAAAGCACCGGCAAACTCGCCGAGACCACCGACGAGGTGGCAGCGCAGACGGTGACGGTTTCCACGGCAGGGGAGGAGATGGCGGCAACCTCCGCCGACATTTCCCAGAACTGCCTGCACGCGGTCGAGAGCGCAGAGCGCGCCTGCCAACTGGCAACAGTCGGGGTTGCTGATGTGGAGCGGACCATCCTCGGCATGAAGATCATCAACGAGAAGGTTCGCATCACCTCCGAGAGCGTCAGCAGCCTAGGCGCCAAGTCCGAGCAGATCGGCGACATCATCGGCACCATACAGGACATCGCAGACCAGACGAACCTCTTGGCCCTGAATGCTGCCATCGAGGCGGCCCGGGCGGGGGAACAAGGGCGAGGTTTCGCCGTGGTGGCCGACGAGGTCCGCAGTCTTGCCGAAAGGACGACCCGTGCCACCAAGCAGATCGAGGAAACCATCCGCGCCATCCAGGATGAGACCTCCCGGACCGTCCAGGTCATGCAGGAAAGCGCCAGAGAGACCGAGAAAGGGGCCCAGGACTCGGTGAAATCAGGACAGAGTCTCGGGGAAATCCTGAACCAGATCAACAAGGTAACCATGCAGATCGGGCAGATCGCCACGGCAGCCGAGGAGCAGAGCGCCACCAGCCGCGAAATCAGCAACAACGTGCATCAGATAACCGGGATTATGCAGGGTGCTGCCAGGGCAAACCGTGAATCGATGTCCACGGTCGACAAGCTGAACAGGCTCTCGGCAAACCTGAAGGGGCAGATCTGCAAGTTCAGCTACTGAGCGCCAAGAGAACCCGGAGTCTTGACAAAAAAAGGGGCCAGTATCGGCCCCTTTTTCACTATCTGCGGACTGTCAGCCGGAGGTGACCCTCACAGCAGAGGCTAGTACTTCACCTTGAGAGAGTTAAGTTCCTCCTTGGTGACATCCTTCCAGCGCTTCAGGTTCCAGTTGCCAGCCCAGGCCTTGAACAGGTCCAGATTGGCTTTACGCTCGCCTTCACTGGCACCTAGGTGCTCGTACATGTTGCCGGCTTTTTTGTCAGCGTTGCCGCTGCCGTCGTCCAGACGCCTCATCATCGCGCCAGAATCCGGCCAACCGACGAAGGTAATCAGGTGACTGTAAGTATCCATCCGCATGCCTATACCTTTGTCAGTCCACTTCTTCTTATCCTTTTTGAATTCACCCTGCTCCGGCGATCCCGGTCCGTGGCAACCCGCACACTGTTTGTCAAAAAGCGGCTTGATATCCTTTTGCCAGGTAACCTCTGCTGCCTGAGTTTGCGCCGTCCACATAATTGCCATTGCTGCCAGTCCCATCATAACTTTCTTCATCAATTTTTCTCCTGTCAGTCCAGTCCTGCAATAATGAATGTCGCAATCAATATCATTCAAAGAGCCCGCTGTCAATAAAAACATTTCCTTTGGTGCACCTACCCCGACTTGGCATTGGAGCTCTGCTCTTCACTGAGTCAGACTTGAGGGGTGAGTTGTCCATGCAGCGCGCCAGGTCCCGCACTGCCGCCTGCTCAAGCTTCTTAGCAAAGACCTGCCCTTCGTGCACCTGCAGGACCACAACGCTGCTCAATGCCTGGTTGTCCGACACTTCCACCGACACTGCGGCGGCGAGCGCTGCCTTCTCCATGAATCGGGCCACCGTTAATTCTCGCTTCACGGCATCCTCCTGCGAAACGGCTTTGCTGCAGGCTCCGGAATCCGCCCTGCCACGCCTTTCCCGCTAAGCTTCTGAATTAGTGGCCAGCAGAGCCGAGACACCCACTCTGCCCAGTAAAAAGCGCCGGCTAATGACTGCTCCGTGCATCCCAAACCAGGCTCCCGCTGCTGGTTCAAAATGGGTACCTTTAGTCGGCTGACATGGCGATCTTCCGTGGCTGATATAATCGACATCAAATTGACACGGTCTAATGTGACGATAAACTATCTTGATCATTGCACCGCTACCGGTTGTAAGGCGGAGAGACACTTCAGCCAAAGGAGGAAACGACATGTCTGAATCAAACAAAGAGGAATCGGCTATCATCGAAATACAGCTGAGAGCTGCTAATCTGCGAATTGCCAAGATAAAGGCAGAAAAAGAGTTCATCGACCTGCGCGGCAAGGAATTCACGCCGGAGCAAGCGGCAGAAATCCAAAAGAGGCGCCATACCATACTCTATCAGTTGGAGCTGGAAGGCGCTGAGATCGAGCGAGACTTCATTGAAAAGTACCGGAGCAAGCTTGCCGGGCTCGGGATTCGTTACCCGGGTCTTGGTTTGGAGAACGTTTCCGGATGTCCTTTCTGCACCACGTGCATTACGAGTTGCCTGCAATGCGTTACCAGCTGCACCGCTTGCGTCGCTTGCTCCAACGATGTCTTTTAATCATTGGGGTGGCCGATCTACCACCGCCTGACTTATATACTGCTGGCGGCACCAAACTCCCGGTCGCAGCTGTAGAAGGCTGCGACTTTGACGGGAGGCGATGCCCCTTGACGTGCGTATCCAGCAAAGACATAAGGAGGAGCAACAGACAATGCAAATAAAATGTTCGATATTGGGAAAAGACATACAGATAACCGATATGACGATTCCTGTTATATCCCCTTATTGGCGGCTGAAAAGAAATGGCGACTGGTCATTATTATGCAGATACGAACATGAGCAGATCAACTATTCAATTTTACCTACGCTCGTGGGGGCAACACTTTCCCTGATGGATGGCAGATTGACGTTCAGACACTTGGCTATGGTGGTCCAGTACACACACGATTTCGACACTCTGGAGAAATCACAGGAATTCGTAACCTCAGTAATTATGGCGGCCAACAAGGATTGTGACGCCATCGTCAGCATGACCGAAGAGATAGCGCCGTACCTGAAAAAGATAAATCCGTTGGATTTTGTAAGGGTCCCTGAACATGGTGTTCAGCAGAAGAGGCCATCGGTTCCAATATCTCTCAATCTCATGTTCTCCAATGACTGCGAGACAAATTGCGTATACTGCTATGCAGACCGGCGCAAAATTCCAGTTGACCGACAACTCTCAATGGAGCGCTGGAAAGAGATCCTGCAGGAGGCGCGCACTCTGGGAATGGAACAAGTCACCCTTTCCGGTGGAGATCCTTTGTCTAGAAAAGACGCAGTCCCGCTTATTGCCGAGCTCATAAAACTGGAAATGCTTTTCCTCCTTTCTACCAAGTGTCACATTACCGCAGAGATTGCAGACAGTCTTGTTGAGATCGGTATGACCAAACCGATAAATCAATACACGCGTGAGATCCAGCTCAGCATGGACGGCCCGGATGAGGAGACGGCCGACCGATTGGCCGGCAGCAACGGCTATTACAAGAGAGCTGTCGAGAGTATCGCCAACCTGGTGAAAAGGGGTTTCAATTTGCGGGTAAAGGCAGTGGTTACGCCATTGAACACGCCTCGAGTCTACGAGTGGATCAAGCAGTTGTTTGAAATGGGAGTCCGCCAGATTTCAGTTGCCGCGTACAACAGAACCTTTCACAGGCATGATGACTGTTTTTTCCTGAGCCAGGATGACAGGACCCTGATAGCGGAGCAATGCGAACGAGCAAGAAATGATTTTCCTGGAATTGACCTTCGGATGACCGGCCTGGAAAAATCGGCTACCCATGGCCAACCGGCAAGCCCGGTGGCTGATTCGGGCAGTATCGCGCCGGAACCTGGAAAGAGCACGAGCGACAAGGCTGAGCGATGGAAAGATCGTGCGCAATGTTCTGGTGGACGCTCCAGCATGACCATAACCCCTGACGGCAAGGTTATACTCTGTGACACAGTGCCCCAGGAGGATACCTTCATCGTCGGGGACGTTTCCCACCAGTCCATCATGGACGTCTGGAATAGCGAGGCCCTCCTGAATTTCGTCTATCCTGCCAGGGACCGATTCGAAGGGTCTGCATGTTACGACTGTACAGAAATGGCAGAGTGTCAGAGTAAGGCGGGTTATTGCTTTCGGGATACCTACTTCAACTACGGAACAATTTTTGGGCCGCCGCCGAACTGTCCTCAGGCTCAGGATGATGGGATGCGAATGGAGTAAACCCGCCAACCCTGACCAAAATAGAGTAGTGCTAGTATCAGGAACGGCTGCGACAGTCCATTAGGAGCAATTATGCTTGATGACAAAACTGTTATCGAACTCAAGGAAGCTTTGAGAGGCAGGCTTTTGGGACCAGACGATGCGGGATACGATGAAGCTCGCAAAGTGCACAATGGAATGATCGACAAGCACCCACGCCTCATTGCACGTTGCGCAGACGTGGCAGACGTTACTGCCGCTGTCAATTTTGCTAGAAAAAACAGCCTGCTTTTAGCTGTGCGAGGTGGCGGGCACAATGCGGGCGGGCTTGGCGTCTGCGATGACGGGCTGGTTATTGATCTGTCAGACATGAAAGGAGTCCGAGTCGATCCCACAAGCCGCACCGTTCGCGTCGAAGGAGGCTGCACCTGGCGCGATGTCGACCAGGCAACACATGCCTTTGGACTGGCCACACCCAACGGCGCAATTTCCACTACCGGTGTTGCAGGGCTCACTCTAGGCGGGGGCATCGGACATCTGACCCGCAGCTTCGGCCTGAGCATCGACAATTTGCTTGCTGCCGACCTGGTTCTTGCCGACGGCAGGTTCGTTACGGCAAGCGACATGGAAAATCCGGATCTATTCTGGGCTATTCGCGGAGGAGGAGGCAACTTCGGCGTCGTCACATCTTTTCTGTTCAAGCTTCACCCAGTTGATACGGTCCATGCCGGACCAATGCTCTGGCAGATGGACCAGGCTGTAGATTTAATGAGGTGGTACAGAGATTTTATCCGGAAGGCGCCTGAAGACATCAGCGGCTTCTTCGCTTTTCTGGCGGTACCGCCGGCGGCACCGTTTCCGGAGCATCTACACCACAAAATAATGAGCGGGATTGTATGGTGCTATACGGGCCCTGCTGAAAGGGCTGACGAAGCGTTCCGGCCCATTCGCAACTACAGGCCGCCCGCCCTTGATCTTGTTGGGCCCCTCCCATTTCCCGCCTTGCAATCCATGTTTGACCCGTTGTACCCGTCGGGGCTACAGATGTATTGGAAGGCAGACTTCGTAAACGATCTGAGCGATGAGGCAATAGACCTGTATGTAGAACACGGAAGTAAAATTCCTACCCCGCTCTCCACCATGCACCTCTACCCCATCAATGGGGCAGCACACAAGGTGGGAAGAACCGAAACAGCTTTCAGCTTTCGTGACAGCACCTGGGCACAGGTCATTGTCGGCGTCGATCCGGATCCCGGAAACAAGGATCTTATTATCAAATGGGCGAAAGGTTACTGGGATGCTCTACATCCTTACTCTGCAGGTGGGGCCTATGTTAACTTCATGATGGAGGAAGGTCAGGATAGAATAAAGGCAACCTATCGTGATAATTTCGAACGTCTGACGGCAATCAAAAGCAAGTATGACCCGACAAATCTTTTCCGCGTAAACCAGAATATAAAACCCGCGGCTAGTTAGGCAACCCATAGAAACCGGACGCAAAAAAGCCCCACCAGATTTCTCAGGTGGGGCTTTTTCTATTAAATTCCCTGCGGCGACCTACTCTCCCACACAGTTACCCATGCAGTACCATCGGCCCAGAGAGGCTTAACTTCCGTGTTCGGGATGGGAACGGGTGTGACCCTCTCGGTATAACCACA